>Ga0180429_10000007_pt1 | contig 262264 bp, 239 predicted proteins | sample SS_ome_FD_132428 | JGI IMG/M metagenome (GOLD analysis project Ga0180429, IMG submission 132428) | Hypersaline lake sediment archaeal communities from the Salton Sea, California, USA - SS_1_S_1 metaG | ecosystem: Environmental > Aquatic > Non-marine Saline and Alkaline > Hypersaline >... | reverse complement strand
TGACCGGTCGGCTGTCGCTGGAGGCGCGCTTCGAGACGCGCGGAGACGTGGTCGTCAGCGAGGGTGTGGGCGGCCTCTCGAAGCCCACGATCTCCGGGCAGCCTTTCGACAGCGCGGATCTCGAATGGACGACCGACGCGGAGGCGACCCGGGCGCGGCTCGCGCTCGTGACGGCGCAAGCGATCCCCCTCGAACTCAGCGGACGGGTCCCCCTTCGACCGCTCGATCCCCGAAGCGACCTGGCGGCGATCCTCGAGGGTGCGACGTTCGAGGCGACGCTCGACGGCGTGGACCTCGCGCTGCTCGCCGCTTCCCTCCCGCGCACGCTGCGCGACCCGAGCGGCCGTCTGCGCGGACACGTCGAAGGCCGCATCGAGGACGGGCGCCCGCGCCTCCGGGGCCGCTTCGACGTCGCCGAGGCGGGGATCACGGTGCCGCTCCTCCGGCGCCGCTTCTCCCCGATCGACGGCTTCGCCACCCTCGAAGACGACCGACTGGAGCTACACGAGCTCCGACTCGGGCCGGAGGAAGCCGGCGCGAAGCTGCATGCGGTCCTCGAGCTCGACGAGGCCCGCGCGCTCCCGATAGAGGCCGAGCTGGTCCTGCGGCGCCTCCCCGTATCGCGCTCCGCCCTGCTCCACGCCGACGTCGACGGACGGATCGCGATCGCGGGATCGCTGGCGGAGCCCCGGATCACCGGCCGACTGACGCTGCCCGGGCTCCAGGTCCGCGTCCCGGCCGCCGAGGACCCGCTCCTCCGGGAGATCCGGCTGACCGCGGGCACGAGCGACGCGCTCGTCGAACCGACCGACGAGAAGGACTTCGTGACGTCCTCGACCATCGACGTCCGGCTCGAGGTTCCCGGCGACGCGCGGATCCGCGGCCAGGGCGCCCACCTCTACGTGAAGGGGAACGCGCGGCTGGCCTCCCGCCCGGGCGAGCCCCTGCGCGTCTTCGGCGAGGGCGAGGTCGTCCACGGGACCTACACCCTCCAGGGTCGGCGCTTCCAGGTCCGAAGAGGAAGCGTGCAGCTCGTCGGCGATCGCGAGGTCGACCCCGTCCTCGACATCGAGGCCCGCCTGCCGACGAGCGACATCGTCGCGATCGTGGACGTCACGGGTCGGCTCTCGTCCCCGATCGTCCGCCTTCGCTCCGAGCCCGCGCGCAGCGAGCAGGACGTGCTCGCCTACCTCCTCTTCGGCCGCCCCGCGGAGGAGGTCGGCGCGAGCCAGAGCGGCTCGATGAACGCCGCGGCTGCGCGGCTGGTCGCCGGGGTCGCCGAGCGCGAGCTGCGTGACCTGCTGGGCGATGCGATGCCCGTCGACTCGATCGAGATCGGCGCGGACGACGAGGGGAACACGAGCGAGCTCGGCTTCGGGAAATACCTGCAGCCGAACCTCTACTTCCGCTACGTCCACGTCCTCGGCGACGAGCCCGCGGATCGCGTCGGCGTCGAATACCGCGTGAACGACCTGATCAGCGTGGGCAGCAGCGTCTCGACGACGGGCGACGCGGGTCTCGACCTGATCCTGCGTCACGACTTCTAGTCGGCGTCACGAACGCGCTCGCGGCGCCCGAACGCTCAGCGCGCGCGCGACGAGAGCGTCTCCGTCTTCACGACCCGCGTGGTCGGCCGAACGATTTCGTCGGCGCCGGTCAGGCGGAACAGGACCGTGCCGTTCTCGTGCCCCGCGGTCGTGATCCAGTTCGGCCATCCCGGATTCCTCGCGGCGATCACGATCCGCACGGAGCCGTCGGGCTCGACGAAGGCCGTGTCCTTGTTCACGTTCGTGCGGTGGTAGCGGTAGTCGAGGCTCTCCATCCAGTAGTTGCAGACCTGGAGACTCCAGGCGCGACACTCGGGCACGCGGTCGAGCTCGACGACGAGGGCCTCGTCCTCCGCCAACGACCAGTAGGAGTTGAAGTAGGCGATCGCCGGGTCGCCGCCGACGCGACGGGTGATCTCCGGGTCTTCCTGGGGGAGCTCGTTCGGGTGCGCCTGATAGCGCTCGGCCCAGTCGCAGAAGAGGTTCGCCGTCCCGTCGAGGAAGCCCACCGCGGCGCCGAGTCCCTGGACGAACTTCGCCGGGTCGAGCGGATCCGGTGTCTCCCGCGGAGACAGACACTCGATCTCGAGGGAGGCGATCGTCTCCTTCGTCCGGTCGCCGAAGGTCTGCCGGACCAGCAGGGCCTGGGTCTCCGCCGTCATCGGCAGCCAGTTGCCCGGCTTCGCCTGCGTACTGACGATGATCTCGAAGGTGCCGTCGGGCTCGACCTCGAGGCCGTCGGTGTCGAGGAACCCCGTCGGGAGCATCGTCCCGCCCTGCCCGAAGTTGCTGCCCTGGGTCAGGAAGCTGACGGACTGGATCGTCCCGCGGTGGCCGCGGATCCGGTAGTCGTACTCACCGGAGAGCGCGCACTTCTGCAGGTACTTGTCCGGGTCGTCGCCCCCGTACTTCACCATCTCGTCGCAGGGGCGATAGAAGACGGGGAACTCGGGATCCGCGTGCTCGGTGAAGATGTCGAAGGACGAGCGGAGGACCCGGGTCAGGTAGCGATAGCCCTCGGCCCGGGTGAAGGGATCCGTTGGGACCTCGGGGCGCAGGACGTGGCGCCCCACCTCCTTCAGTCGGTCGCAGAACTCGTCCCAGGCCGAGCCGTCCATCAGGCGCTGCAGGGTTTCTTCTTCGTTGGCCATCGGCCCTCCTTCGCGCATCGAGGCGCCAAATCCCTCGCGCCCCGGCCGATCGAACGATCGCAGAAATTCCTTCGCCCGATGATTGAAATCCGATTCTAATCTGTCAACATCTCGTTATGACGAGTGCCTCCCCCAGCTCGCCCGCCCGTCGCGCCACCGCGCGCGAGCACGCGAAGAACGCGCGCCACGCGGCGTATCGCGGCCTCGTCGTCGAAGCGGCCGCCGAGGCCTTCGCCCGGGACGGCGTCGCCGCGACGAAGATGGAGCACCTCGCCGAGGCCGCCGGGATCTCCCTCGGGACCCTCTATTCCGTCTACCGGGGCAAGGCGGAGATCGTCGACGCCCTCCACGCGTCGCGGCTGCGGGAGATCCACGCGGCGTCGATCGATGCGGAGAGCGCGGCCGCCGGACCCCTCGAGGCCCTGCTCGCCGGAAGCCGCGCCTACCTCGCCTACTTCATGGAGCGACCGGACTACCTTCGGATGTACCTCGACGAGGGCGCGAACTGGGGCGTGCGGCGCTCGATGGATCGCGAGTCGGGACGCGCGGCCGTCTGGGGCGACGGTGTCGCCCAGCTGGCCGCGATCTTCGAGCGCGGGATCGCCGAGGGCGTGTTCGAGCCCGGCCACCCGGATCGCCTCGCCCGGACGATGCTCGCGATGCAGCAGGTGCTGCTCGCGGACTGGTACGAGGACGGCGCGGATCCGTCCGACGACGAGATCATGGACGAAGTCGAGGTGCTGCTGCGGCGCGCCTTCTGTACTCCAGCCGGGCGGACGCGTTAGGCGCCGTCTGCCAACCGGACGGGCCGGCGCGTCGTGCCCGCCTTTCCCGTATCCCGAGAGGAATCCCGATGAGTGATCAGCCCCGCCCCAAGGTCGTGAGTGGCGCGAAGCCGGAAGTCGGCCACTACGAAGAGTTCATGGCCCACGCGGCCCACTTCCTCTACCGCGCCTACCAGGAATGCGGGGAGCTGGCGGAGTTCGATCTCTTCGGCGCGAAGCACGTGCTGCTCGCGAGCGCCGACGCCCAGGAGGCGGTCTATCGCGCCCCGGACGATCGCGTCTCCGCCGCGGCGCCCTACCAGTACATGGTCCCGGTCTTCGGCGAGGGCATCCAGTACGGCGCCCCGCTCGAGATCGAGCGCCAGCAGGTCCGCTTCATGTCCGATGCGCTCAAGCCCAAGCGGATGAAGAGCTACGCCCAGGTCGTCGCCCAGGAGGTCGAGGACTTCATCGCGGACTGGGGCGACGAGGGCGTCCGCGACTTCCACGACACGTTCAAGGACATGGTCCTGCGGACGTCGACCCACTGCCTGATGGGCAAGGAATTCCGGGAGCGACTGACGGACGAGTTCGGCGTCCTCTTCGCCCAGCTCGAGCACGCGATCTCGCCCGAGGCGGTGATCGACTTCAAGTCCGAAGCGGACGCCTTCGCGAAACGCGACGAAGCCCGCGCGCGCCTCCAGGAGATGCTGATGGAGGCGGTCGAGGACCGCTTGGCGGCCAACGCCCGGGGCGAAGAGCCTCCGACGGACATGCTCCAGAGCTTCCTCGACGCGCGCTACAAGGACGGCAGCGCGATGGCCCACGAGCTGATCCCGGGCATGATCATCTGGATCATGTTCGGCGGCTTCCACACGAGCTCGAACACCGCGGCCTGGTGCTGCGTCGAGCTCGCGCGGCATCCCGAGTACCAGCGGGAGGTGATCGCGGAGGTCGACGCGATCTACGGCGACGGCGGCGACCTCTCCTTCACGTCGCTCCGGGAGATGCCCGTGATGGAGGGCTTCCTGAACGAGACGCTGCGGCTCCACCCGCCGCTGCTCACCCTGATGCGACAGGTCGTGAACGAGCCGTTCGAGTACGAGGGCAATACCTTCGAGGTCGGGACGAACCTCGTGATCTCGCCCTACGTGTCCCACCGATTGCCCGAGCACTTCCCCGACCCGGAGCGCTTCGACCCCCACCGCACGCCTCCGGAGCACCTCTTCGCCCTGATCCCCTTCGGCGGCGGCAAGCGCAAGTGCGTGGGCAACGCCTTCGCCTTCCTCCAGGTGAAGTCGATCCTGACGGCCCTCCTCTCCCGCTACGAGCTGTCCTGCGTCGACCCGCCGGAGAGCTATCGCGAGGTTATGCCGTCGCTGATCCTCCGCCCGAGCGACCCCTGCAACCTCCGCTACACGGCGCGAAGCAAGTAATGGGCGCCCCGCTTCGCGTGATCCAGTGGGCGACGGGGAGCATCGGCACCCACGCGATCCCCGCCATCCTCGAGGACCCGAACCTCGAGCTCGTCGGCGTGAAGGTCTACTCCGAGGCGAAGGAGGGCCAGGACGCGGGCACGCTCGTGGGCATCGACCCGATCGGCGTCGTGGCGACGCGCGACGTCGACGCCCTGGTCGCCCTCGAGGCGGACTGCGTCCTGTACGCGCCGCTCCTCGCCGATGTCGACGAGATCTGCCGCCTGCTCGAAGCGGGACTCAACGTGATCACGCCCGCCGGCTGGGCCTACCTGAAGGACGGCGCGGAGAAGCAGCGGATCGACCAGGCCTGCGCGGCAGGCGGCGTCTCGTTCCACGGCTCGGGGATCCACCCCGGCTTCAGCGGGGACCGACTGCCCGTGGTCCTCTCCGGCCTCTCGCGCCGGGTGGACCGCGTCCGGGTGATCGAGATCTGCAACATGTCCGTCATGAGCGAGAGCCCCGAGATGGTGATGGACCAGCTCGGCTTCGGGCTCCCGGCGGACGAAGCGCGAAAGAATCCGCCGCCGCTCCTCGACGTGATGAGCACGATCTTCTTCCAGTCGATGGACATGGTCGCCGCGAGCCTGGGCTTCGAGATCGAGCGCTACGAGAAGCGCTTCGAGTTCGCGACCTGCCCCCACGATGTCGAGATCTCCGCCGGCACGATTCCGGCGGGTCACGTCGCCGGTCAGCACTACGAGTATCTCGGCTTCGTCGACGACGAGGCGGTGATCGAGTTCCAGACCTACTGGCGGATGACGCCGGATCTCGAGCCGAACTGGCCCTACGACGCGATCCTCGAGTACCGCGTCGAGATCGACGGCGACCCGCCGCTCCAGCTCTCGTTCGGGCCCGTCACCGACGGCAGCTCGACCGAGTTCGGCCTGCTGGCGACGGCCATGAACTGCGTGAACGCGATCGCCCCGGTCTGCGCGGCGGAGCCGGGGATGCGCACCACCCTCGACCTGCCCCCGATCGCCGCCCGCGGCCGCTTCGTGCGCCCGAGCGCGCGTTAGGCCGCGCAAAGGAGACGACGATGTCCCGCTTCCCCTTCGGCACGCCCTTCAGCTGGTATCCCGTCGCGTGGAGCTCCGAGCTCGCGCCCGGCGAGGTGATCCGCCGCGCCTACTTCGGCGAGGAGCTCGTGGTGTTCCGGACCGAGGAAGGCGGCGCGAGCACCCTCGACGCCTACTGTCCGCACCTCGGCGCCCATCTCGGCGTGGGCGGCGAAGTCGAGGGCGATGGGATCCGCTGCCCCTTCCACGGCTGGAAGTTCGGGGTCGACGGCTCCTGTCTCGACGTGCCCTACGCGAAGCGGAAGCCGCCGGGCGTCCGCGCGCGGACCTACCCGACGCGCGAGTCCGCCGGGGTCGTCTGGGCCTGGTACCACCCCGACGGCGCGGCCCCCGCCTTCGATCCGCCGTCGATCCCCGAGTTCGGCGCGGAGGACTGGACGGCGGATTGGACGCGGTACGACTGGACGATCCGGACCCATCCGCAGGAGATCTCCGAGAACAGCGTCGACTGGCCCCACCTGACCGAGGTCCACAAGATGGAGCCGCCGCCGAACCGGACCGTCGACTTCGTCGGGCACGAGATCCACTGGCAGACGGTGACGAGCAAGAACGTCACGACGATGGACGACGAGCACGACGACATCGTCATCACCGGCCGCAACCCCGGCCTCGGTTGCAGCTACGTCAAGTACACCGGCATGGGCGACACCGTGATCCTGATGGGCATGACGCCGGTCGACGACGAGAGGCTCCACATGCGCTTCGGCGTGATCGGAAAGAAGGCGGGCCGGAGCGACGACGAGATGGCGGCCTTCCACCAGGCCTACTCCGACGACATGGCGGCCGCCGTCGAGCAGGACTTCCCGATCTGGGAGAACAAGACCTATCACCACCGACCGCGCCTCTGCGACGGCGACGGACCGGTCGGCGACTACCGGGCCTGGGCGGCACAGTTCTACGTGGAGACGGAACGATGAAGGTGAAGGCGGATCTCGACCTGTGTCAGGGCCATGGGATGTGCGAAGACACCGTGCCCGAGGTCTTCCGCGTGGTGGAGTCCGAGGACGGCTCGTACCCGCACGTCGAGCTGATCGTCGCGGAGCCCGACGAGGGGCTCCGGGAGAAGGTCGAGGAGGCGGTCCGCTTCTGCCCGAACCGCGCGCTCTCGATCGAGGCCTGAGCCCCGAGGCGCCCGCGCCGATCGGCCGGGAGAGACCTCCGGCTCGGAGCGCTCTCCGGTGCCCCCGAAAGGGTCTTCCGACTTCTCCCGAAGAGCCCCCATGTTCTTGATTTAAAAGAAGAATGCGCGAGCGACCAAAGCCGGTACACTCGGCGGCCGCGCACTTCCTCCCCACTCGGCGGACCCCTCCCGATGCCTGAATCGATGCCCTTCGAACGCCTGCTGATCGCCAACCGCGGCGAGATCGCCATTCGGATCCATCGCGCCTGTGCCGAGCTCGGCATCCGCACGATCGGGATCCACTCCGACGAGGACCGCTATGCCCTCCACCGCTTCAAGGCGGACGAGGCTTACTCCCTCGGCGACGGCGGCAACCCGGTCGGGGTCTACCTCGACATCCCGCGCATCCTCGAGATCGCCGAGGCCACCGGCGCCCAGGCGATCCACCCCGGCTACGGATTCCTCTCCGAGCGCGCGGACTTCGCCGAGGCCGTGACCGCGGCGGGCATCCAGTTCGTCGGCCCGCCGGCCAGCGTCCTGTCGAGCGTCGGCGACAAGGTCAGCGCGCGCAACGCGGCGATCGAAGCTGGCCTGCCCATCATCCCCGGCTCGCCGCCGATCGAGGACGCCCAGGCGGGGCTCGAATTCGCCCGGGAGATCGGCTTCCCGGTCATGGTCAAGGCGAGCGGCGGCGGCGGCGGACGCGGCATGCGCGTCACGAACACCGAGGCCGAGTTCGTCGAGAACTTCGAGGCCGCCCGGCGGGAGGCCGCGAGCGCCTTCGGCAACGACGAGGTCTTCGTCGAGAAGCTCGTCACGCGCCCGAAGCACATCGAGGTCCAGATCCTCGCCGACAAGCACGGCCACGTCGTCCATCTCTTCGAGCGCGACTGCTCCATCCAGCGGCGCCACCAGAAGGTCGTCGAGCTCGCCCCCGCGCCGAACCTCTCCCAGGCGCTCCGGGAGAACCTCTGCAACTCGGCGGTCGAGTTCGCGCGCCACGTCGGCTACCAGAACGCCGGAACCGTCGAGTTCCTCGTGTCGGGCGACGACTACTACTTCATCGAGATGAACCCGCGCGTGCAGGTCGAGCACACCGTCACCGAGGAGATCACCGGCGTCGACATCGTGGGCTCCCAGATCCGCGTCGCGGCGGGCCAGACCCTCGAGTCGATGGGCATCTCCCAGGAGACGCTGGCCCCGCGCGACTTCGCGATCCAGTGCCGCGTCACGACCGAGAACCCGGAGAACAACTTCCTCCCGGACTACGGCCGGCTCATCTCCTACCGATCTCCGGGCGGTCTGGGCGTCCGCCTCGACGCCGGCAACGCCTTCCCCGGCGCGATCATCACGCCCTACTACGACTCGCTCCTCGCCAAGCTCACGACCCGCGGCCGCGACCTCGAAGAGGCATCCGCCCGCGCGCTCCGGGCACTCGGCGAGTTCCGCGTGCGCGGGGTCGAGACGAACGTCTCCTACCTCAGCCGGCTGATCGAGCACCCGACCTTCCAGGCGGGCGACTGCGACACCCACTTCATCGCCGAGACCCCCGAGCTCCTCGAGTTCAAGGAGGATCGCGGGGTCGGCACGCGCCTGCTCACGTATCTCGCGGACGTGACCGTGAACGGCCGCCCCAACGTCGAGCGCCTCGACCCGGACGCGCTTCGTCAGTCGCCGTCGGTCCCCGTCTACGACCGGAAGGCTGCCCCGCCGGCGGGCTCGAAGCAGAAGTTCGAGGAGCTCGGAGCGGAAGGCTTCGCCGAGTGGATGCGCAACCACGAGGCGACGCTCGTCACCGACACGACCTTCCGCGACGCCCATCAGTCGCTGCTCGCGACGCGCCTCCGCACGCAGGACATGCTCGAGGTCGCCCCGGCCCTCGCACAGCTCGCGCCGCAGCTCCTCTCCCTCGAGATGTGGGGCGGCGCGACCTTCGACGTCGCGATGCGCTTCCTCGACGAGGATCCGTGGCGACGTCTCGAAGACCTCCGCAAGGCGATCCCGAACATCCTCTTCCAGATGCTCCTGCGCGGCGCGAACGCCGTCGGCTACACGACCTACCCGGACAACGTGGTGCGCGAGTTCGTCAAGGAGGCCCACGCCCGCGGCATCGACCTCTTCCGCATCTTCGACTCCCTCAACTGGGCGGACCAGATGCAGGTCGCGATCGACGCGACCCGCGAGGCGGGCGCGATCGCGGAGGTCGCCCTCTGCTACACCGGCGACATCCTCGAGCCGGGCCGGGAGCGGTACACCCTCGACTACTACGTCGACCTCGCCAAGGACCTCGTCGATCGCGGCGCGCACATCCTCTGCATCAAGGACATGGCGGGCCTGCTCAAGCCCTACGCCGCGAAGAAGCTCGTCTCGGCCCTGCGCGACGAGGTCGGGGTCCCGATCCACCTCCACTCCCACGACTCCGCGGGCATCCAGGGCGCGGCCTATCTCCAGGCCGTGGAGGCCGGCGTCGACGCGATCGACTGCGCCTTCGGGCCGCTCTCGGGCTCGACGAGCCAGCCGAACCTGCAGAGCGTCGTCGCGATGCTCGACCAGTCGCCGCGGCCCTCGGAGCTCTCGCTCGAGAGCCTGCTGCCCTTCGACGCCTACTGGGAATCCGTCCGCTCGAACTACCAGGCCTTCGACAAGGGCCCCTTCCACGGCTCGGCCGAGGTCTACGAGCACGAGATCCCGGGCGGCCAGTACACGAATCTGCGCACCCAGGCGATCGCCATGGGTCTCGGCGAGCGATGGCGGGACGTCATGCGGATGTACGCCGAGGTCAACGAGCTCTTCGGCGACGTCGTGAAGGTCACCCCCTCGTCCAAGGTCGTCGGCGACATGGCGCTCTACATGCTCTCGAACGGTCTGACGCCCCAGGACGTCACCGAGCGGGGACGCGACCTGACCTTCCCGGACAGCGTGATCGAGTACTTCGAGGGACGGATCGGGCAGCCCTCCTACGGCTTCCCGGAAGAGCTCCAGCGCCTCGTCCTCAAGGACCGCACGGCCCTCGACGCGCGCCCGGGCGCGGATCTTCCGCCGGCGGATCTCGAGGCCGCGGCCGCCGAGCTGCACAACAAGCTCGGCCGGGAGGCGACGAAGGCCGAGGTCCTCGCCTACGTCCTGTATCCGCGGGTCTTCCTCGACTTCATCGAGCGACAGCGCGAGCACGGAGAGCACCTCACGGTGCTCCCGACCGTCGCCTTCTTCCACGGCATGGGCCTCGGTCAGGAGATCCACCTCGAGACCGAGCCCGGCCAGGGACTCGTCGTCCGCCTCGTCGCGATCGGTGACCCGGACTCCGAGGGACAGCGCCAGGTCTTCTTCGACCTGAACGGCCAGCCTCGCCGCATCCTCATCCACGACCGGACGCTCGGCATCCAGATCGAGCGTCACGCGAAGGCCGACGCGGACGACCCGCTCCAGGTCGGCGCGCCCCTCCCCGGCCTGCTCGCCTCGCACGCACACGGCGAGGGCGACACCGTACCCGCCGGCGAGATCCTCGCGGTCATCGAAGCCATGAAGATGGAGTCGAGCGTGACCGCACCGATCGCGGGTCGGATCAAGAAGATCCACATCGCCGCAGGCGAACAGATCGAGACGGGCGACCTGCTCTACACCCTGGAAGCGGCCAATTAGTCGCCTGCGGGCGCTCGGCGACGGGGAGCACCCGCGACGGGACTCGAGTAGCGGGCACCGGTCAGAACCGCTCGCGTTCCTTCTGGGCCATCGTCTCGGTCAGCATGAAGGTGCCCGTGGCCTTGCAGATCAGGCGGTCTTCGTCGTCCCGGATCTCCGCCTCGGTATAGGCCGTTCGGCGGGACTGGTTGACGCAGCGCCCGATCACCCGGACGCGGCCGTGCTGGACCGGGCGGAAGTAGTTGATCTTCGCCTCGACGGTGGCGCAGCCCCGGCCGGCGGGGAGCGTGGACACGACCGAGCGGCCCATCGCGGTGTCGACCATCGTGAAGAAGACGCCGCCGTGGACGCGCTCGGCGATCGACATGTGACGCTCGTCGACGTCGAGGGTCATCTCGCAGACGCCGTCCTCGGCGCGTTCGATCTCCATCCCGAGGAAGCGATTGAAGTCGGAGTTCGGTTGGCTCATGGCCGGGAGGAAACCACATCCCCGAGGCCGCGGAAGTCCCCGGGACAGGATTGAATCGACGCGTCGGGGGACAGGAGCGCGCGCGCGTACGGAGGCCCATACTCGGTTCATGGAATCCTTCGAGATCGACGTTCCGGAGTCCGCGCTCGACGACCTGCGCGCCCGGCTCGAGCGGGTCCGGCTTCCCGCGGACCCCGAGAACCGCGACTGGCGCTACGGGACCGAGCGCGGCGCCCTCGAGTCCCTCGTCTCGTACTGGCGGGAGGGGTACGACTGGCGCGCGCACGAAGCCGCGATGAACCGCCACGCCCACTTCCGGACGACCGTCGACGACGTCCCGATCCACTTCCTGCGCGTGCCCTCGCCTCGCGCCGATGCGATCCCGTTGATCATGACCCATGGCTGGCCGTGGACCTTCTGGGACTTCCAGCACGTCCTGGGGCCGCTGTCGGATCCCGACGCCCACGGCCGACCCGGAGCGCCCGCCTTCGAGCTCGTCGTCCCCTCGCTGCCGGGCTTCGGCTTCTCCTCGCCGCTCACCCGAACTGGGATCGGCTTCCCGCAGACGGCGGACCTCTGGGACCGACTGATGCGCGAGCAGCTCGGCTTCGATCGCTACGCCGCGTACGGCGGCGATTGGGGCGCCCTGGTCACTGCCGTCCTCGGCCACCGCTTCGCCGACCATCTGATCGGCGTCTACGAGAGCCTGCCCGGCTATCTCGGGCTCGACTACGAAGCACTCCGCGAGGAGGACTACGCCGAGGACGAGGCCGGCTGGTGGGACCACCACGTGTCGATGAAGCCGACGATCACGTCGCACATGGCCGTGCACTCCCTCGACCCGCAGACCCTGGGCTACGCCCTCTCGGATTCCCCGGTCGGACTCGCGGCCTGGATCCTCGAGCGACGGCGCGCCTGGAGCGACTGCGGCGGCGACGTCGAGCGTTGCTTCTCGAAGGACGACCTCCTCACGACGATCTCGATCTACTGGCTGACCGACACGATCACGTCGAGCCTCCGCTTCTACTGGGAGACGGCACGCCACCCCTGGCAGCCGAGTCACGACCGGCAGCCGCCGTGCGAGGCGCCGACGGGCATCGGCGTCTTCCCGAAGGAGACGATCCTCGTGCCGCGACGGATCGCCGAGCGCCACGCGAACATCGAGCACTGGACCGTGATGCCCCGGGGCGGGCACTTCGCGCCGGCGGAGCAGCCCGCGCTCCTGGTGGACGACCTGCGCCGGTTCTTCGACGGGCGCACCTGAGCACGAGGCCGTTCCGTCGCCGACGGAGCGGGTCTCAGTCGAGGGTCACCATCTGCCGGACGTTTCCGACGATCGGCACGCGGGTGAAGCCGCCGTCGGCTTCGTGGAGCGTGACCGGGACGCCCGCTCGGGGCGCGACGGTGACCGCCTGCCGTCGATCGAAGCGGCTCCCGGCGACGATCGTGAAGCGGAACCGTTGGAGCAGCCGGATCAGCGTGATCTTCTGCATCCGCGTCGTGAACCCTTCGCCGATGCAGCGACGCGGCCCCGCGCTGAAGGGCAGGTACTCGAACTGCGTGGGCTTCCAGTCCACCCATCGGTCGGGTCGGAACCGCTCCGGCTCGGGATAGATCGCGGCGTCGTGGTGGGTGACGTAGTGACTGAAGACCGCCGTCGCCCCCTCCGGCAGGCGCCTTCCGAGGACCTCCGTCTCCCGGCTCGCCCGACGCACGTTGAACGCGACCGGCGGCAGGATCCGCAGGCTCTCCTTGAGCACGCGATCGAGGGCGGGGAGCCGCGCGAGATCCTCGACGTTCGGCGGCGCGTCGCCGACGACGGCGCGAATCTCCTCGACGACACGAAGCGTCTCCTCGGGGTGTTGCGCGAGCAGGAAGAGCGTCCACGCCAGCGCCTTGGACGTCGTCTCGTGGCTCGCGACGAAGGCGATCGTCAGCTCGCCGACGAGCTCCGCATCGTCGAGCGGGGCGCCTCCCTCGCCCCGGGCCCGGATCAGCCGCGAGAGGATGTCGTCTCCCTCGGCACTGGCGGCCCGCCGCCGGGCGATCAAATCGAGCATCGTCGCCTCGACCCGTTCGGCCGCGCGGAGCATGCGCGCGTAGGGCGCTCCCGGCCAGGTCCGCTGGAAGAGTCGCACGCCGAGCGCCGTGTTCATCTTGAACCAGCGATCGATCGTACCAGCGACGTGCTCCGCCTCCCGCGCGTCGTCCATCGCGAAGAGCGTCGCGCTGCTGACCCGGATCGCCAGGCGGTTCATCTCGTCCAGGAGGTCGCGGGTCTCCCCCGCCCGCCAACCGTCGAGCATGCGGTCGACGGCCGAGAGGACCGGGGCGTGGTACGCGTCGAGGGCCGACCCCGCGAGCGGGGGAACGAGCAGACTGCGATGGCGCTTGTGGATCGGCCCGTTGAGGTTGACGAGGCCTTCACCGATGCGCCGCTGGGCCGTCTCCTCCGGGCCGGGCAGCGTGATCGGGAGAACGTGGAAGGTGTCGGGATCTCCCAGGATCGCCTCGTTGGCGCGGCGGCCGAGCAGGAAGGCGACCTGTCTGCCCTTGCGCACGAAATCGCGCTTCGCCCCGGGCTCCCGGTCGAGACGGATCAGGCAATCGACCGGATCGCGCAGGAACCGCACGTAGAAGCGGGCGTCGCCGAGCATCGACATGCGGGGAGTATGCGGCTTCGAGCCACGACGGCCATGGCCTGCCGGCGCAGGACGGCGAGTCGCCCGCGGCGCCTGATCTTCTGGCACGCGCTGTGCCATCATGCGGGGCGCGATCCAGGAACCGAAAGGAAGTCCCATGCCCGGAATGGAATCCACCCCCGAGATGTTCGACCTCCGGATGTCGGAGGCGAGCCGTCCCCTCTTCGACGCCGTGACGAAGTTCGTGCGAGAAGAGATCGACCCGGTCACCGCGAAGTACCACCAGCTCGGCGCCCAGCGCGAGGAGCACTGGGGCTACCACCCCCAGCAGCTCGAGATCCTCGACGGCCTCAAGCAGAAGGCGAAGGATCAGGGGCTCTGGAACTTCTTCCTGCCCGACGCCGAATCCGGCGAGGGACTCAGCAATCTCGACTACGCCTACATCGCCGCCGAGCTCGGCAAGAACCCGATCGCGAGCGAGTGCTTCAACTGCTCCGCGCCCGACACCGGCAACATGGAGGTGCTCGAGCGCGTCGGAACCGAGGAGCAGAAGAAGCAGTGGCTCGAGCCGCTCCTCGCCGGTCAGATCCGCTCGGCCTACGCGATGACCGAGCCGGACATCCCGAGCTCCGATGCGAAGAACATCTCCTGCCGCGCCGAGCTGGTCGGCGACGAGTGGGTGATCAACGGCGAGAAGTACTACATCTCGGGCGCCGGCGACCCGCGCTGCAAGATCATGATCGTCATGGTCAAGACGAGCCCGGACGCGCCGCCGCACCTCCAGCAGTCCCAGATCCTCGTGCCGACGGACACGCCCGGCTTCGAGGTGCTCGGTCCGATGCACGTCTTCGGCAACGACGACGCGCCCCACGGCCACATGCACATCCGCTTCAGCGACTGCCGCGTCCCCAAGGAGAACATCCTCCTCGGCGAGGGCCGCGGCTTCGAGATCTCCCAGGTCCGCCTCGGGCCCGGCCGGATCCACCACTGCATGCGCTCGATCGGCGCGGCGGAGCGGGCGATCGAGATGCTCTCCAAGCGCGCGCTGACCCGGACCGCCTTCGGCAAGCAGCTCGCCAACCTCGGCAAGAACACCGAGGTGATCGCCAAGGCCCGGATCGAGATCGAGGCGATGCGCATGATGGTCCTCAAGGCGGCGAAGGCGATGGACGTGCTCGGCAACGCCCAGGCCCGCGTCTGGGTGAGCGCGGTCAAGGCGATGGTGCCGATCCGCGTGTGCGAGATCATCGACGAGGCGATCCAGATCCACGGCGCGACCGGCGTGTCCCAGTGGACGCCGCTCACGCAGCTCTATGCGAGCCAGCGCACGCTCCGCCTCGCGGACGGCCCGGACGAGGTCCACTGGTTCGTCGTCGGCCGGGCCGAGCTCCAGCGATGGGTCGAGGACGGCGCGAGCGACTACGATCCCAAGAAGCGATTCCTCGAGGAAGAGGGAGGCTACGAGGGGTTCGCGTTCAGCGGTCCGTAGGTCGCGACCGCGCACCTCGGCGAGAGGCCTCACCACGAGAGGCGGAGGGGATCGAAACGATGCGACGCTCGGCTTTCGCCCGATGGTCGACGGGACTCGCCGTCGTCCTGTCGGCGCTCCTTTTCAGCGGCCCGTCCATGGCCGCCGGCGGCCCCAAGGGCTTCATCAAGACCACGATGACGCCCTTCCAGATCGCCGTCGCCCCGGGCGGCGTCCAGCTCTTCCACAAGGAGACGAAGGTCTACGGCTGGCGGGTGTCCCTCCTCTACGGGACCCAGAAGAAGGTCTACGGGCTCGACACCGGCCTCTTCTCCGACGCCTACGCGCTCAAGGGTTTGCAGGCGGGCCTCGGCAACCAGGTGCTCGGGAAGATGCAGGGCGTCCAGGTCGGCCTGGCGAACGGCGCGGACCACGGAGCCGGCTTGCAGCTCGGCGTCCTGAACCGCGCGAAGTCGATGAAGGGGCTCCAGCTCGGCGTGCTCAACTTCAACGACGAGGGCTTCCTCCCCGTCTTTCCGCTCTTCAACTTCACGCCCTAGCGCCGACCGCGCGGCGGCGTCAGTCGTAGCGGTAGTCCCGGAGCGGGAACGTCCGGCTGCGGAGCCAGTGCTGCCCGCCGGTCACGGGCCGGAGTCCGGGCGTGTCCCCGTGCGCGTCGAAGTAGTAGCTGTTCGACGAGTCGCAGCGTCCGGCGAAGAGGAGCGTGTCCTCCCGTCGCCGCTCGACGCGCCGGAAGTCCGCCCGGAAGGCCTCGTCCCGGACCTCGACCCGCGACGCGCCCCGACGCCGCGCCTCCACCAGGACGCGGCTCATGTGACGACTCTGCGTGTCGATCATCGTGAAGTAGGAGGCGCCGGCCGCCGAGTAGGGCCCCATGAACAGAAAGAGGTTCGGGTAGCCGGGCACCGTCGCGCCCTCGTACGCGCGATAGCGGTCTCGCGCCCACTCCTCGCCGAGGGAGCGCCCTCCCCGCCCGAGGATCTCGAAGTTGGGCATGCAGCTCGGATCGAAGACGCTGTAGCCCGTCGCGCAGACGACGACGTCGAAGGCGTGGAGACGTCCGTCGCGCGTCCGGATCCCGTCCGGCTCGATCTTCTCGATCCCTTCAGTGACGAGCTCGACGTGATCGCGATTGAAGCAGGCGTAGTACGTGTTCGAGAAGCTCGGACGCTTGCAGAAGAAGCTGTAGTCCGGGATCAGCTTCTCCTGGATCTCGGGATCGTCGACCTGGCTCCGCATCCACTCGACCAGGTTGCGCTCGAGACGCTCGACCAGGAAGGGGAACTTCTTGTAGTGGATGAAGCCGGGACCGAGCGTCAGCTCGACGATCGCGAAGAGCGCCCAGCGCGCGAGGCGCTGGAGGAAGGGCAGACGGCCGAAGAGTCGCTTGGTCCGTTCGGAGATCTCGGCGTCGGGCTTCGACATCAGCCAGATCGGCGTCCGCTGGAAGACCGAGAGCGCCGCGACCTCGTCCACGATCGCCGGCACGACCTGGATCGCGCTCGCGCCGGTCCCGATCACGCCGACGCGCTTGCCTTCCAGCGCGACGTCGGGATCCCATCGGCCCGTATGGACGACCGGCCCCGCGAACGTCTCGATCCCCGGGATGTCCGGGAGCCGCGGCTCGACGAGGAGCCCCGAAGCGCTCACGAGGAAGCGCGACCGGATCCGCTCGCCGCTCTCGAGCTCCGTCGTCCAGACGCCCGCCTCGTCGTCCCAGCTCGAGCGCCGGACTGCGCAACCCGTCCGGATGTGGGCGTCGACCCCGAAGCGTTCGGCGGTGGCGCGGGTGTAGTCGAGGAGCTGAGCGCCCCTCGGATAGACGTGATCCCACTCGGCGCTCATCGCGAAGGGATACGAATAGATGAACGACGGCATGTCGACTTCGAGGCCCGGGTAGGTCGCGTCGCGCCAGGTCCCGCCGAGCGCGTCCGCCTTCTCGAGGATCACGTAGTCGTGGAAGCCGCGCCGCTGGAGCTCGACGGCGGCGCCGATCCCCGAGAAGCCCGAGCCGACGATCACGAGGTCGTAGTCGAGTCGTCGCTCCGGATCGGTCGTCGGGTCCGCTTCCGCTGCTGCTGCCGCCATCGGTTCTCCTAGCTCGACGAAGCCACGATCAGGGCGATCGTCTCGTCGTCCACGCCGGCCTCGGCGAGCACGTCCGCGGTGTCGACGGCCAGGAGCGGAGCCGGCGCGTCGCCCGGCATGGCGTGGCCCGACATCCGGAAGGGCGGCGCCACGGTCTGGAACTTCCCGTACTCGGGATGGTCGACCGTCGCGAACATCCCGGTCCGGTTCGCGTTCTCGTCGCGAATCGCCTCGGCGAGCGTCCGGACCGGCGCCCAGATGATCCGGTCCCGGTCGAGGACCTCCTCCCACTCCGCCAGCGTCCGCTCCCGGAAGAGCGCGTCGAGGATCTCGACGAGCGCCCGGCTGTGGCGGAAGCGTTCGCTGGCGTTCGCGAAGCGTTCGTCCTCCGCGAGATCCGGGCGCTCGATGAGCTTCGTGAACGTCGACCAGTAGCGATCGGCCTCGATCATCACGAGGAAGAGCCAACGCCCGTCGCGGGTCTCGTAGTGGTTCCAGAGCGGGTTGCGCGGCTCTCTGCGATCGTGCCGCGGCGGCGTCTCGCCGGTCGCGAGCGCGTTCGCCGTGTCGTTGCCGTTGATGTAGTAGCCGATCTGCTGGAGCGCGACGTCGATGACCTGCCCTTCCCCGCCCTGGTCCCGCACGCGCAGCGCACCGAGGATTCCCGTGACCATCGCCATCGCGGCGGAGTGATCGCCCACACCCGGGCGCATCCAGCCGGGTGGCGCCTCCAGGTCCCGGAGATGATCCATCAGGCCGGACAGCGACCAGAAGGCCGTGTAGTCGAAGGCCGGATCGTTCGCGCGATCGCCGTCGGGCCCGTAGCCGGAGAGGCGGGCGAAGATCAGCGCCGGCTGGTCCCGCCGGAGCGTCTCGGGATCGAGCCCGTACTTCTCGAGCCGCGCGGGGAGCACGTTCGTGATCACGACGTCGGCTCCCGCGATCACCTGTCTCAAGGCTTCCTGGGCCTGTGGCAGCGCGAGGTCGAGGCCCAGCGAGCGCTTGCCCCGATTGTCCATCTGGTAGGGCGCACCGGCCGGAAAGTCCGAATCGAAGCCGGCCAGCTTCGGGGACGCGTGGCGGTAGACCTCTCCCCACGGCACCTCGACCTTCACGACCTCCGCGCCCATGTCGGCGAGCAGCGCTCCGGCGGCGGGCACCGCGACGAAGCTCGCGAGCTCGACGACCTTGATTCCGGAGAGGGGGGCAGCCATGGGTTCGCTCCTCGGCGGGTGTCGCAGCGAGCCTAGCGCGACCCGCGTAGGGAGACTCAGGCGTCCTCGACCCGATAGACCCGCCGCGCGGTGCCCCCGAACAGGGCTTCCTTCTCGTCCTCGGAGTAACCGGCGGCGAGCTTCTTGAAGCCGTTCCAGAGGACGTCGTAGGAGAGCGAGAGCTTGTCGACGGGAAAGTTGCTCTCGAACATGCAGCGGTCCGGCCCGAAGGTCTGGATCGCGAAGTCGTAGTAGCGCGCGTAGGTCGCCACGAACTCGTCGCTGGTCGGCGGCTTCGCGCGGCGCTCCCAGCCGAAGCCGTTCCACGGCATGGCGAGCCCCCCGAGCTTGATCACGGCGTTCGGACAGTCTGCGACGTCCGCGAGCTTCGCCTGCCAGTCCGGAAAGATCTCGTCGGCCTTTCCCGCATAGGGCCCGTCGCCGAGGGGCGCCCCGAGGTGGTCCACGACGATCGTCGTGTCCGGGAAGGCCCGCGCCAGCGCGGCGAGCGAGGGTAGCTGCGTGTGATACTGGTACCCGTCGAAGACGAGCCCCCGCCTCGCGATCTCCGCGAAGCCCGCGCGGAAGCGATCCTCGCCGTACCAGTCGCCGTCGGTCGCGTAGTCGACCCGCGCGATCTCGGGACTGGCGTCCCAGATCCCCATGTCCCGCACGCCCCGGAAGAGCGGACTCGCCTCGAGGTGGGCGTCCAGGGTCTCCGCCACCTGCTCGGCTCCGTTCACGAGCCACGCATCGCCGATCATCGCGACGATCTGCACCCCTTCCGGCGACGCGGCCGCTTCGCCCGCGCGCGCGTCGACGCGCTCCGTCTCTCCCACCGGCTGGAGATGCGCGGGCCCGTCCCGGCGATACCCCTCCTCGCACTCCATGTAGATCGCGCCGGTCACGTGGTGGCGCGACGTGTCCAGCTGGAGATCGGCGAGGGTGTACCTCGGAAAGGCCGGGTTCTCTTCGAAGAGGTGGAAATGCGGGTCGAGGATCGGCCGCTCGGGCTCGAGGATCTCCTCCTCGACCGACGCGAGCCATTCCTCTCGCAGCGTCATGCCCGGCGGTTCGCCTGCCCCGTCCGCCATCGCGTCAGTCGAAGGCGATCACGGAGCGGGCGACCTCGCCCGTCCGCAACGCTTCGAAGCCGTCGTTGATCTCGTCGAGGGAGAGCGTCCGCGAGACGAGCTCGTCCAGCTTGAGGCGGCCCTGCAGGTAGAGATTCGCGTACGTCGGCATGTCGATCCGGAACCGGTTCGACCCCATCGTCGACCCCTGCAGCTTCTTCTCCGCGAGCAGGGCGACGCCCTGGACTTCGACGGTCGTCCCGAGCGGGATCATGCCGATCACCGTCGCCGTCCCGCCGCTCGCCAGCATGTTGAAGCAGTCCTCGGCCGTCTGCTTGAGCCCCACCGCCTCGATCGCGTGGTCGACGCCGCCGCCGGTCATCTCGAGGATCTCCGGGACCGACTCGCACTGACTCGCGTCGACGGTGTCCGTCGCGCCGAAGGTCCGGGCCAGCTCGAGCTTGTCCGCGAGCCGGTCGACGGCGATCACCCGTTCCGCCCCGGCGAGCCGCGCGCCCTGGATCGCGTTCAATCCGATCCCGCCGCAGCCGACGACGGCGACGACGTCTCCGGGCCCGATCTTCGCCGTATTCTGGGCCGCCCCCACGCCGGTCGTGACCGCGCAACCGATCAGCGCCGCCCGGTCGAGGGGCAGCTCCTTCGTGACCTTCACGACGGCCTTCTCGTGCACGAGCATCTGCTCGGCATAGCAGGAGAGCTCCGTCAGCTGATGGACGATCTCGCCGCCATGGGACAGCCTCGGCGGCGCATCGGCCGCCCGCACCAGATTCTCGTGCGGACACAGGTAGGGCCGACCGCGCAGGCAGGTCCGGCACTCGCCGCAGGACATCGAGACGCAGGTGATCACGTGGTCCCCCGGCTGTACGTAGGTCACGTCGGCCCCGACCGCCTCGACGACCCCCGCCCCTTCGTGGCCCAACACGATCGGAATCGCGCTCGGGTACTTGCCCTCCTGGAAGTGCATGTCGCTGTGGCAGACGCCGGCCGCCGCGGTCCGGATCAGCACCTCGTTCGGCTGGGGCGCGTCGACGTCGACGTCGAGGATCTCGAGCGGCTTGTTCACTTCGGTCATCACGGCTGCGCGCATTCGGCTTCCTCTGCTCTCTCGCCCGCGAAGGGCTGCGTCGTGGGGCTCTCCAGTCTATGGGACTCGCGCGACGCGCACACGCTCGAATTCTGTACGCTTTCCCGGCGTCGCCCTGCCTCCGCGGGCGACCGGAAGGAGTCCGGGATGGCCGTCGAGACGAAGATCACCTTCTGCCGGGTCTGCGAGGCCACCTGCGGCCTCGAGGTCGACGTGGAGGACAACCGGGTGGTGGACATCCGCCCGGATCCGAAGCACGTCGTCAGCAAGGGCTACGCGTGCGTGAAGGGCACGCGCTGGGGCGCGACCCAGCACAGCCCGGATCGCGTGCTCCATCCGATGAAGCGGACCGGGGACCGATGGGAGGAGATCTCCTGGGACCAGGCGATCCGCGAGATCGCCGAACGGATCCGGACCCAGATCGATCGCCACGGGCCCGGGACCTTCGCCCACTTCGTGGGCTCCGCCGGCGGCGCGATCCTGATGTCGCCGATGTTCCGGACGGCCCTCTACGAGGGACTCGGATCGCGACGCATGTACGGAACGGGGACCTGCGACACGATGAACAAGTTCCGGGTGAACGGGGAGATGTACGGGGCCCCGATGCGCCTGATGTACCCCGACGTCGAGCACACGTCGTTCATGATGGTGATCGGCGGGAATCCCGCCGTCTCGGGGAACACGCTCTACCACCTGCCCCGGGCGCAGGAGCGCTTCGCCGAGATCACGCGGCGAGGCGGCCGGGTCGTCTTCGTGAATCCGCGGCGGATCGAGACGGCGCGGGCCGGCGAACACCTCTTCATCCGCCCCGACACGGACGTCTTCTTCCTCGCGGCCTTCGCCAACGAGCTGATTCGCGGCGGTCACGTCGATCGCGAGCGCGTCGACCGCCACATGAGCGGCTTCGAGACCCTCGCGCGATGCGTCGCGCCCTGGACCCCGGAGCGGCAGGCCGAGGTCACGGGTGTCCCCGCGGAGACGCTCCGGGACCTCGTCCGGGCGCACGCCGAGGCGAGCCGACGAAGCGACCCCGAGCACACGGGCGCCGCCCTCTACATGGCGACGGGCGTGAACCAGGGGCGCAGCGGCTCGCCGTGCTTCTGGCTCCTCGAAGCCATCAACGCCATCAGCGGCAACCTCGACCGAAAGGGCGGAACGCTCCTCGGATCCGGCCTGATCGACATGGGCGAGGCGATGGGCGAGCTCGGCCTGACCTTCGATCGCGAGGACGGCCTGCCGACCGTCTCGGGCATCCAGCCCTCGGGCATGCTCGCCGACGACATCCTGAACGACGCCCCCGGGCGCGTGACCGCCATGATCGTCGAGGCCAGCAATCCACTCCTCGCGTGCAGCAACCCGAACGGCCGCCTCGACCAGGCCTTCGAGTCCCTCGACCTCCTCGTCTCGATCGACCTCTTCCGAAACGAGGTCGGCTCCCTCGCCGACTACGTCCTGCCCGCGCAGACCTGGATGGAACGGCCGGAGATGCCCTACGCGCTCCAGAGCTTCGCCGGCGCCTGCGCGACCCCCTACATGATCTACGCCGACCCCGTAGTCGAGGCGCCGCCGGACGTGCGGCCCGAGTGGTGGATCTACGTCCGCCTCGCCGACGAGCTCGGCGTCGACCTCTTCGGCAAGAAGCTCCTCTCCTTCGCGGCGAAGACCTACGCGAAGGCCCTCTACTCGCCGATCGGTCGTTTCCTCCCGGGAACCGAGCGGCTGATGGACGGCATGCTCAAGGGGGCGGGAATGCCGGGCGTCGCCGCGATGCGGAAGGATCATCCGCACGGCCTCCTCCTCCCCGAGAACGAGGGCGACAACTTCCTCGGAACCGATCGCGTGCTGACCCGGGACAAGCGGGTCGCGCTCGCCCCGGATCCGGTCGTCGACGCCTTCGAGCGGAACACCGAGCGTTTCTTCGCAGAAGAACGCGCGAACCGGGACCGGCTCAAGCTGATCGGCCTTCGCCAGATCAAGCGGATGAACACGGCTTCCTCGAACAGCGAGGCCCTCGTCCGCGAACAGACGAACTACGCCTACCTGAATCCGGAGGACGCATCGAAGATCGGGGTCGCCAACGGGGACGAGGTCGACGTCCGTTCGGAGCACGGCAGGATCCGGATCCCCGTCCGGGTGAGCGACGAGATGATGCCGCGCACGGTCGCCATCCCGCAGTGCTGGGGCCACGCGAAGGCCGACGGCCTCTCCCACGCGTCGAAGCATCCCGGCGTCAACTCGAATCTCCTGGCAGGAGACGGACGCGATCACGTCGAAGCGCTGTCGGGCATGTCCCACCTCTCGGGCATCCTGATCGACGTCACCCGGGCGTCCTGAGCGGGGGCCCCGGGATGACCACCGCCTTTCTGCGCGCGATCGCGTGGATCGCAATGCCATTCCTGGCCAGCGCGGCGATCGCGGCCGAGGACCGGTCGCAGTGCGCCGACTTCACGCCTGAGCGCCGTGCCTTCTTCGGGGACCTCCACGTCCACACGTCGCTCTCGTCGGACGCGTACGTCTTCCAGACCCGCACCCGTCCGGACGACGCCTACCGCTTCGCGAGCGGCCGGGGCACCGCCGGCATGAGCGTGATCACGCAGTCCGGCGTCGTCGCAGGCAGAGCGAGGATCCCGCGGCCGCTCGACTTCGCCGCGGTGACGGACCACGCCGAGATGCTCGGGGGCCCCTGGGTCTGTACGACGCCGGAGAGCGGGGCCTACGACAGCGAGATCTGCCGGCGCTTCCGCGCCCCCTGGGCCGCGGTCGGGGATCTCGCGGACGGCGTCGCGAAGATCGTCGCGCTGCTCGACGACCTCGACAGCGAGGCCGTCTGCGGCGAAGGCGGGGTCGCAACGGGCGCGCGCTGCCTCGAGGGCATGCGCAGCGCCTGGCAGGAGATCCAGGATGCGGCGGCCCGGAACGACCGGCCGTGCCGCTTCAGCACGTTCGTCGCCTACGAGTACTCGTCGAACCCGGAGATGTCGAAGGTCCACCGCAACGTGATCTTCCGGAACGCCACGGTGCCTCCCCTGCCCGTCTCTTCCCGCACCACGCCGGAGGCGCTGGGGCTCTGGCGATCGCTCGCCGAGACCTGCGTCGACGCAGGCACCGGCTGCGATGCCGTCACGATCCCCCACAACCCGAACCTCTCGAACGGTCGGGTCTTCTCGCTCGACTACGGCGGGGCCGCGACTTCCGCCGAGCAGCGCGACTACACGCGGCTCCGGCGGCGGATGGAGCCGCTCGTCGAGATGTTCCAGATCAAGGGGGACTCGGAGTGCCGGAATGGACTCGCGGGCGTGCTCGGCGGCCCCGACGAGCTGTGCGGCTTCGAGAAGTACCGGCGCCCGACCGAAGGACCGGTCGAGGACTGCGGCGACGGCGTGGGCGGCGGGGCACTGCTCGGCCGTGGCTGCTTCACGCGGCGGGACTTCGCCCGCTACGCGGTCGCCCGGGGACTCCACGAGGCGGAGCGGGTCGGCGAGAACCCCTTCCAGGTCGGCTTCATCGGCGCGACCGACATCCACGAGGGGCTCCCCGGCGACGCCGACGAGTGGATCCGGGACGGTGTCGCCCGCCCTCAGCGCACCAACAGCTTCGGCAACGACAACCCGGGCGGGCTCGCCGGCGTCTGGGCCGAGGAGAACACCCGGGACGCCCTCTTCGATGCGCTGGAGCGGCGCGAGACCTTCGCGACGAGCGGACCGCGGATCGAGCTCCGGTTCTTCGGCGGATGGGACCTGCCGGGCGACCTCTGCAGCCGACCGGACCTGGCGAAGCGCGCGTACGCGACCGGGGTGCCGATGGGCGCCGACCTGCCGGCGCCGGATCGCCGCGGCGGACCGACCTTCGTGGCGAGCGCCCTCGCCGATCCCGGGGTCGAGGGCCACCCGGGCGGCCTGCTCGAGCGCCTCCAGGTCATCAAGGTCACGTCCGACGAACAGGGGCGCGCGATCCAGCGGGTGGTCGACATCGCGGGCTCCCCCGGCGCGGCGAGCGTCGATCCCCGGACCTGCACGCCCCGAGGCCCCGGCGCCGCGGCGCTCTGCGCCCGCTGGACCGATCCCGACTTCGACCCGGACGAACGGGCCGCCTACTACGCGCGCGTCGTCGAGACGCCTAGCTGTCGCGCCTACACCCGCGCCTGTCTGAACCTGTCTGGCGAAGATCGCCCCTCGGCCTGCGACGACCCGGACGTCCCGCGGACGGCCCGGGAGCGAGCCTGGTCGTCTCCGATCTGGTTCACGCCCGAGCGGAGCGCCCTTCAGTCGGCCGACTCGAGGTAGACGCGCGCCCGCTCGCGGAGCTTCGCATCGTGGCTCCGCGACACGACCTCGCGCGCCTCGAAGGCCGCGGCCCGCCCCCGCCCTTCGCGCGCGTCGAGCTCCGCCGCGACGAGATCGACCTCCAGGGCCCCGGTTCCGACGGCCTGCGCGCGGGCGAGGCAGCGGGCGGCGGTGATCCCTTCGCCCGCCGGCGTCACGCGCTCGCGCGCGCGCTCGAGAAGCCGCGCCAGCTCGAGCCACGCGCGCGCCGCCGCACCTCGCGCCGGGTCGGCGCGCTCGAGGATCGCGAGGACGCGTGCGAGCGATTCTTCCCGCGCCTCGGCGTCCGCGCGCGCGCGCGCCAGCTCGAGCTCGACCGAGCGCTCCGGAGAGACGAGATCCCACTGGAGATTCGCGACGACGCGCCGGGCCTCCTCCACACGCTCGAGCCGGAAGAGCGCGACGGCCCGACCGGCTTCGACGTCCTCGTCGCGCGGCTCGAGTGCCCGTTCGAAGTACTCGAGCGCGAGGGCCGGGCGTCCGAGGTCGAGCGCCAATCGGGCCAGAGCTTCCCGCGCCTCGCCCGGCGAGAGCGAGCGCAGCGCGATCGTTCCCGGCTCGAAACCCGCAACCTGAACCCGGTCGACCCGATGCGTCTTCGATCCGACGTGCGTCCAGACGCGCTCCGCGAGCGCCCGGCGCGCTCCGAGCGCGGCGACCGCGGACGAGAGCGCGCCCGGCCGTCCGCTCTCGAAGGCCACGCGCACGCGTTCGAGCGCCCGTCGCCCGTCCGCCTTCCGCGGCGAATCGAAGAGGATCGTATGCACCAACGCCCAGCTCGCCGCCTCGAACTCCCGGCGCGACGCCCGGGAGCGGTCGTCGAGCCGCGTCACGTCGAAGGCGTCCGCGAGGCCGACGCGCTTCCAGTCCGCCGTCGCCCGCGCGTGTTCGGGGTGGATCCGGCCGATCTCGGCGACGGTGCCGGACACGCGAATCGTGCCCGCCACCTGCGCCCGACCCTCGGCGTACCAGAGCGGCGGCCGCTCCTTCGAGAGGGCCCGGAGCAGCCGGCGCGCGTAGCGCTGTCGAACGTCCGCGTTCACGCGCTCCGCGAAGGTGCCCGGCGCGAGGATCGTCAGGATCGGCGCGTCGACGGCGGGAACCAGCGAGGCCGCCTCGCCCCGCGTCGCGAAGGGGCGTCCGAAGCCGCGGTCGTCGAAGGCCATCACCCGCGTCCGCTCCGGGAGGCGAGCATCGGGCGGAAGGCCGAGGGCGTAGAGCGCGCCGGCGTGGAACGTCTCGAGATCCCGCGCCAGCGCCCGGGCCGCGTCCTCTCCGAAGCTCGAGGTCACGACGAAGTTCGGCGTCTCGACCCGGACGAAGCGCTGGTTCCAGGGCGATACCGAGGCGCAGCCCGTCGAGAGCAGGACCCACACGAGCGACAGCCATGCGATCCGCGCGAACGCGCTCGGAACGTCGGGATCGGATTCGGGATTCGCTCTCACGCGTGCCTCCTGCTGGGGAGGTCCGAGCCTACCAGCCGCGAAGCGCCCTGAAAATTCGATCCCGTCGCGGCGCTTCGAGCGTGTATCGTCGAGACGCTCAAACCGCCTGCCCCGGCAGGCCATCCGGAGGCGCCATGCAGGATTTCGAGGACAAGGTCGCGATCGTCACGGGGGGGGCTTCCGGCATCGGCCAGGGGATCGCCCGCGCCCTTGCCGGCGAGGGCGCCCGTCTCGTCCTCGCCGACATCGACGGAGACGCGGTGGAAGCCGCCGCTGCCGAGCTCCGCGAGCGGGGCGCCCGCGCCCTCGCCGTGGCGACGGACGTGCGCGACCCGGCTGCGGTGGAGGCGCTCTTCGAGGCGGCGAAGGCCGAGTTCGGCGGCGTCGACCTGGTCTTCAACAACGCCGGGGTGTACCTCGGCGGCGCCATGCGGGACTGCACCTTCGACGACTGGAAGTTCGTGCTCGACGTGAACGTCGACGGCGTCTTCCACGTCGGACAGAAGGCGGCCGCGGTGCTCCGCGAGCAGGGGCGGGGCGGCCATGTCGTGAATACCGCTTCGATCGGCGGCTTCACGTCCCACAACGCGGGGCTCGCCTACGCGGTCAGCAAGTTCGGCGTCGTCGCCTACAGCGAAGCGATGCGGATGGACCTCGAGCCGGACGGCATCGGCGTCTCGACCCTGTGCCCCGGTCCGATCGACACCAACCTGACCGCGTCCGACCGCCTTCGCGACGCCGACGACCGGGCGGGGGGCGTCTCCGAGGCGCTCTCCCCCTTCATCCGCGGCGGCATGGCCCCGGACGACATCGGCCCGATCGTCCTGTCCGGCATTCGTCGCGACCTCCCCTACATCTTCACCCACGACGACATGCGGGAAGTCTTCAAGGCGCGCTTCGACTCCATTCTCGACTGCATCGACCGGATCGGGGAGCCGGCCTGAATTGAGCGCCTCGCCCCCGTTGCCCACGGATCGCCCGACCCCCCGCTACGCCAACTACGTGCTCACCGTCATGGTGATCATGTACACGTGCAACTACCTGGACCGCTACGTGCTCGCGGTGATGATCCAGGACATCAAGCAGGACCTCGAGATCTCGGACTCGATGGTCGGGCTCATGCTCGGCCCGACCTTCGCGTTCTTCTACACGGGCATGGGCCTGCCGATCGCGCGCTGGGCGGACACGGGCTCCCGGCGCGGGATCATCGCGATCGGCATGACGATGTGGAGCGCCTTCACGGCGCTGTCGGGCTTCGTCACCAACGCGGTCCAGCTCTTCCTCGCGCGGATCCTCGTCGGCGTCGGAGAGGCGGCCGGCGCCGCCCCCGCGCAGGCGCTGCTCTCGGACTACTTCCCGGCGGACAAGCGCGCGACGGCGCTCTCGATCTTCCAGGGCGGCGTCTACTGGGGCAGCATGCTCGGCCTGGTCGTCGGCGGGCTGCTGGTGGACGAGATCGGCTGGCGCATGACCTTCGTGGTCGTGGGCGCACCGGGGCTGCTGATCGCCCTCCTCGTCCGGCTGACGGTGCGGGAGCCCACGCGGGGACAGTTCGAGCCCACGCGCGTCCAGGCGTCCGAACGCGGCGGGGACGAACCGACCGCCTCGATTGGCGAGGTGGCGCGCTTCCTCGCGACGAAGCCCACGTTCTGGCTCGTCGGCCTCGGCGCCGGGATCGCGTCGTTCTCCGGAACCGGCTTCGGCATGTGGCTGCCGACGTTCTTCGAACGCGTCCACGACATGGCCCAGTCGGAGATCGGCCCCCGCCTCGGCCCGATCCAGTACGTGCCGGCGCTGGCGGGCTCCTACCTGACGGGCCTGCTCGCGGATCGGCTCGGGCGGCGCAGTCTCCGCTGGTACGCCTGGATCGGGGCGCTCAGCGTCTTCCTGATGATCCCGTGGCAGGGCGCGATGCTCCTCTGGCCGGACGGTCGCGCGGCCATGTGGTGGGCCGTCCCCGCAGCGCTCTCGAGCGCCGGCTGGGCGCCGGTCGCCTACGGCATCGCCCAGAACCTCGCCCCGCCCCACATGCGCGCCGTCGCCTCCGCCTTCGTCATCATCTTCATCACCTTTCTCGGCACCGGTCTCGGACCGTGGGCGGTCCGCATCCTCAACGATGCGCTCGAGCCGACCTACGGCGACCTCGCCGTCCGGTGGTCGCTGCTCTACGTCCTGCTCTCCTGCTCGGTCGGCGCCCTGCTCTTCGGTCTGGCCGGGCACACGATCGAGCGGGACCTCGCCGACGCCGCGAGCTTCGGCGACGCGTCGGCGGCCTCCAGCGGCTCCGCTTCCTGACTCGCTTCCCCACGAGGTCCCGGAAGCGGACGAAGTCCGACAGACGCGCCGGTCCGCTGTAGTCTCTGGCCCCGGCGGCCGCGCGCGCGAGGGCGCGGCGCCAGAGAGGATCCGACATGCGCGCCCCGCTTCGACTCCCGTCCCCCCGCTTCTTCGGCGAGCGAATCGCCCTGCCCTGCGCGATGGCCTGCCTCCTGGTCCCGATGGCGACCGGCTGCGCGCGCATGATCGAGACCGTCGATCTGCCGACGATGACCTTCGAGAGCGCCGCCCCGCAGATCGACGCGAGCGTGGAGATCTGCGTCCGGCCCCGGCTCCACAAACGCCAGTGGAACGTCCGCGACCACCCCTACGTGGTCGAGCTCGGCAAGCGCGCCGCGATCAACTTCGAGCGGATGGCCAAGACGGCGTTCCGCGAAGCGGACACCGTCTACACCGACGACTGCGGCGCCCGGAGCGACACCCCCTGGATCGAAGCGACCATCGTGTCCGCCAATCGTGACTACGACGGCTTCGAAGGCGGCCTGATCGAGCAGGAGCCGGTCGACACGGCGCTGACGATGGCGTTCGCCCTTCACGCCGACGACGGCTCGGAGATCTGGTCGACGACGGTCAAGGCCGTGCACCGTACGGTCGACCCGGCGCCGCTCAACGTGCGGGTTCGCCGCCACCGCGGCAGCCGCGACTTCGGTGCGGTGCTTCGCAAGGCCCTCGACGAAGGGTACGCCCAGCTGATCGCGTCCGAGCAGGTACGCGCGGCATTCGGCGACACGGGGCTCGAAGCCCCTGCAGAAGCGCCGGCAGAAGCACCGGCGGACGCGACGCCCGGCGACGACGCGCCGCGCGAGGGCTGACGGCGGGTCCGCTCGATCTAGCGGAGCACGCCGCCGCCATCGACGATCACACCCTGGCCATTCACCCGGCTCGCGCGGTCGGAGCAGAGCCAGACCGCTGTCTCTCCGATCTCCTCGGGCTTCACGAGGACGCCGCCGGGCACGGTGGCTTCGAGACGCTTGCGGTGCTCCGGACCGTTCGCGGCGAACGAAGCCTGGAGCATCGCCGTGTCGGTGATCCCCGGCAGGACGGAGTTGCAGCGGATCTGCAAGGCCGCGTATTCCTGCGCGGCGTTCTTCATGATGCCGACGACCCCATGCTTCGCCGCGGTGTAGTGGGGCTGGCCGGGCGCCGGGACGACCGCCGCCCCCGAAGACGTGTTGCAGATCGCCCCTCTTCCGGCGCCGAGCACGTCCTGGGTGACCATCTGTGCGAGCTCGTGCTTCATGCACAGGAAGACTCCGGTCAGGTTGACCGCGAGCATGCGATGCCACTCTTCGAGGGGCATCTCGTGGAACCGGAAGCTCGGGCTCGTGATCCCCGCGTTGTTCATCGCGGCATCGAGCCGTCCGAAGCGCTCGACCGTCGTCGCGACCATCGACGCGACCTGGTCCTCGTCCGACACGTCGACCGCCAGGGCGAAGGCCTCGCCGCCTTGGGACTCGATCCCGTCGACGGTCTCCCGGGCGCCGTCCTCGTTCCGATCGACGACGACGACCCGGGCGCCTTCGCGCGCGAAGATCTCCGCGCTCGCCCGTCCGATCCCGCTTCCCGCTCCCGTGACGAGCGCCACGCGCCCCTCGTGCATGCCCATGATCATCCCCTCGCTTCGCCTGGAACGGAAGCCCACCCTCGGCGGCGGGATTCCGTGTCCGTCTAGTCTAAACGGCGGAGCGGCGGGCCGCCGGTGATCCCGAGGCGACGGATTCGGGGAAGCGGTCGTCTCCCGGTGCCGAACGGGAGAGCGTCCGGCCTGGCGAGAAGGGCGACGCCGGCCGGAAGTCCGGCGTCTTGCGGCGCGTCATCCGAGGGGCGGCGATGTCCCGGCCATCGATCGCGTCGTCCGAATCCGTGCCGGCCGAACCGCCGTCGCGATCATGTTGTTCCCGATCTCGCCCTCGGTCAGGACGCCGTTCACGGCGCCGCGGATCTCGATCTCGTCGAAGTGGCGCTCGAGGATCGCCCGGAACTCCGCCGCGCTGTACTCGCGCAGGTGCCACGGGTTGATGGGGATCGCGCCGAAGAGGTTCTGCGGCGTGGAGCAGAAGAGTCGCCCGCCCGGCGCGAGGACCCGGCGCAGCTCGCGACAGTAGGCCTCGACGTCCTCGACGTGCTCGATCGTCTCGAGGCTCACGATCGCGGTGAAGTGATCGTCCGGAAAGGGCAGCCGGCACACGTCGGCCTGCTCGAAGGAGAGTCGGCCGTGCGTCGAAGTGCGCTCTCGCCGGTTCGTCTCGATGACCCCGGCATCGAGGTCGACGCCCACGACACGACGCGCCCGCCCGGCGAGGACCTGCGATCCCGATCCGTCTCCGCACGCGGCGTCGAGCACGACGTCCGAGGCGCGGATCGACTGCGCGACGTGCAGGTAGCGCTGGGCACAGTAGTTCCCGGGCTGGAAGGCGCGCGTCGCATCGCTCGTCGACCGCTCGGTCCCGACGAACATCTGCTCGGCGAGCCGGCGGAAGCCACGGAGCTCCTCGTCGGCGTACCGCGGCAACGATTCGGGATCGAGCACCTGCGAGCGGAAGCGCTCCGGCGCGTTGAAGACGTAGGAGAGGGGCCGAACGAGGAGGCGCGATCGATCGTCGTCGGGGAGCGCGAGGATCTCCTCCCGCGCGCGGCACAGGGCGTCGACCCGCACGGCGATCCCCGTGAAGTGGGTCTCGAAGTTGATCGGCGCCTGCACGAGGTCGAACCCGCCCTCGTCCTGCACGGCCATGAGCCGCTCGAGCAGCGCCGGGATCAGGAACATGTGTTGTCCCATGACGTGAAGAATCCGCGTCGCTCCGAAATGATCCGCCGCCTGGAGGAGCCGCAGGGCGACGTCGTGGGTGGAGCCGCGAAAGAGCGTGACGCCGGTCGCCTCCGCCACGGGCAGGAACGCGTCGTTCACGCCGTCGTCCGGAACCGCGAGGCAGCAGCGGTCCGGCGTGAGGCCCGGGGTCTCGAGCAGCCGCTCGATCGTCCGCTGGACCGCGGGCTTGCCGTCCACCTCTATCAGCGAGTGGTCGACGGAGCCGTCCCATCCACGGGCATGCGCCTGGATCAGGCCGAGGGTCTCGTTCATGTCGTCTCCCCTTCGCGGGCCCGGACGTGGTCCGCATGGGAGACTCATCGGAGCTGCCGCTCGGCTGCCTATGGGATTTCGACACGCGTGCGCTCGCCGGCCCGCGAAATCGAGGGTCGACCGGAGGCGATCTCGGGCATCGACCGGAGGCTCCGGGCGGCGCTAGGCGCCGAGGGTCTCCGCGACCGCCCGCGTCCGCGCGGTGAGCGCGTCGAGGGAGATCTCTCCCTCCCCGGCGAGCGAGACCCGGACGCGGCCTCGCCACGGCGCCGTCCAGGCGTCCGGAACCGGCTTCTCCTGGAGCGCCCAGAGCGCCCCGACCGTCGCTCCGTTGCAGTCGGTGTCCCAACCGGCGGCGACGACGTCGCCGATCGCGGCGCCGAAGTCGTCGGGATGGGAGAGGAGCGCCCACACCACGAGCGCCAGGTTGTTGTTCGTGTGGACGGGCGAGAGCCCTTCGTACGCCCGATGGATCGACTCCGGCCCCGCCCCTTCTTGCGCGACCTCGCGCCCGAGCCGGGCCGCGGTCGCCGCGCCGGAGTCCGGCGGGATCTCGGCGAGCGCCGCATCGAGCGCCTCGGACAGGTCGCAGCTCGCGGGAATCGCCGCGCCCCACGCCGCCACGACCACCGCGCCGTCGATGCCGTCCCCCACGTGGGAGAGCGCTGCGTCGGCGCGGGCGAGGCGCGCGGCCAGCGCCGGCCGTCCCGGGGCGACCCAGCCGTAGACGTCCGCCCGGATCTGCGCGCCGATCCACTCGTTGAACTCGTTGTCGGCGCACTCGCCGAGATCGAAGCCCGGCTCGGCCCCCATCGAGAACCACTCGTGGGCCTTCTCGAGGAGGGTCTTGTAGGCCGCGCGTTCCGCCGTGAACGTCATCCCGACGGGAAGCCGCATCAGCCAGGTCCGCGCGACGTCGACGGTCGAGAGCGCCGAGCCGTGCGCCTCGAGCATGCCGAGCGCGAGCACCGAGTAGTTGATGTCGTCGTCGGGCTCACTCGCCTCGAACCGATCCCGGCAGCAGGAAGCGAGGAGGAGCGGAGGCGGCTCCTCCGCGAGCGGCACGTAGTCCCGGAGCGGGAGCGCGTCCACGCCTTCGAGGTACGCCGTCAGCTTCTCCAGGCCCTGGGTCATGGAATAGGCTTCGACCGCCTTCCCCAGCATGCAGCCGGAGACCCGCCCCTGCCACGCGTTCCGCAATCGCGATTCGAGCCGGTCCATCGTTCGGGCGCCCGCCGAACGGGCTACGCGAGGGCCTTGTCGACCGCGTCGAGCACGTCCTGCGCGAGACCGCCGTGGGTCAGCTTCGCGTTGCTCTCGACCTGCTCCGGCTTCGTCGCGCCGGCGATGACCGACGAGACGGAGGACTGGCTGGCGAGCCACGACAGGGCGAGCTCGATCAGGGAGATGCCGGCCGCCGAAGCGACTTCTTCGAGCCGCTCGACCTTGGCGAGATTGTCGTCGGACACGAAGTGGCCGTACATCTGGCTGAACATCTCGCGCCCTTCGCCGCCCCCGTAGCGGCTGTCCTTGTCGAAGTCCTGCCCGCGCTTGTACTTGCCGGTCAGCGCGCCGGAGGCCAGCGGGAAGTAGGGCATGATCCCGAGGCCGTGGTGCTCCGCGGCGGGAACGACCTCGGCCTCGACGTCGCGGTTCAGCAGGCTCCACTCGTTCTGGGCCGTGACGAAGCCCCGCAGACCGGCGGTGTCGGCCTCCCAGGCAGCGTTCGAGATCTGCCACCCCGACAGGTTCGAGCAGCCCGCGTAGCGAACCTTGCCCTGGTCGATCAGGATGTTCAGCGCGTCCAGGGTCTCGGCGATCGGCGTGTCCGCGTCCGGGACGTGCATGATGTAGACGTCGATGTAGTCGGTGCCGAGTCGCGCGAGACTCGCTTCGCACGCCTGCATCACGTAGCGGCGCGAGGCCCCGCCCATCAGCGGCCCTTCTCCCATCGGCACCCCGAACTTCGTCGCGATCACGACGTTCTGGCGCTCGGCGCCCAGCGCGCGGCCGAGATTCGTCTCGGAGCCGCCCGCACCGTAGCAATCGGCCGTGTCGAAGAAGTTGATCCCGCTGTCGAGCGCGGCACGGATGACCTTCTCGCTCTGGGCGTAGTCGATCGTCCAACCGAAGTTGTTGCAGCCGATGCCCGCGACGGAGACCTTGAGGCCCGAGTCACCGAGATTGCGGAATTCCATGTCTTCTTCTCCTCGTGGGTGGAGAGGCAGGGTACCTCAACGCCGGAGGCTGCCAGGGTCGACCCGAGGACGCCGCCCGGGCTCGCGAGCGTCGCTATGCTCGCCCGTCCGTCGGGGATCGAAGCGCCAGGAGGGATGTCGACGTGATCTTGCATGGCCGGAGGAACGCGCCCGTCCTCCTCGCTCTTCTCGTGGTGGCCACCTCGTGGGTCGGGCTCTCCGGCCCGGTCCCGGCCCGCGCCGAAGGGGAGACCCGCTTCGACCTGGTGATCCGCGGAGGGCGGGTCATCGACCCCGGGAGCGGCCTCGACGCCGTTCGCGACGTCGGGATCCGCGGCGATCGGATCGGCGCCGTCAGCGCGGCCCCCCTGTCGGGGGCAAGGACGATCGATGCCTCCGGCCTCGTCGTCGCTCCCGGCTTCATCGACCTCCACACGCATTCCCCGACGCCGCTCGGCCAGCGCTACCAGCTCCACGACGGGGTGACGACGGCGCTCGAGCTCGAAGCGGGCAGCCATCCCGTGGCCGATTTCGCGTCCGCGCTCGGAGACGAAGCGCGCATCCACTTCGGGGCCTCGGTCGGCTGGGCCTCGACGCGGATCGAGACGATCGTGGGGCTCCGCTTCGAGAGCCTGCCCGGGGGCCGGCCGAAGCCGGTCGGCCTGCGCGGCGTCTGGACGCTCCTCCGCGGTCTCTTCGGCGGTCAGCCGACCGAAGCGTTCACGAAGATCGCGACGGCCGACGAGCGCGACCGGATGCGCGGGATGCTCGAGCGCGATCTCGCCGCCGGGGCGCTCGGCGTCGGCGTCCCGGTCGACTACTTCAGCGAGGGCACCGACGAAGACGAGCTCCGCATGGTCTTCGAGACCGCCGCCGCCGCGAACACCCTCCTCTACATCCACGTCCGGCGCGGCGTGAACGGCGATCCCTCCGGTCTGCGTGAGGCCCTCCGCCTCGCCCGGGAGACCGGAGCCGCGATCCACGTCTGCCACGTCACCCACAACGCGATGCGCAACATCGAGCTCTTCCTGCGCGAGATCCGGGAGGCGCGCGCCGACGGCGTGGACGTCACGACCGAGATCCTGCCCTACGACGCGGGCTCGGCGCTGATCTCCTCCGCGGTCTTCTCCCGCGACTGGCGCCAGATCTTCGCGATCGACTACGGCGACGTGGAGTGGGCGGCGACCGGCATGCGCTTCGACGAGGCCACGTGGCACGAGTACCGGGAGAAGTACCCGGAAGGTCAGGTCGTCCATCACTACCTGAAGCCGGAGTGGACGCGCCGCGCCCTGGTCGAGCCCGGAGTGATCGTGGTGAGCGATCTGCTGCCGATGGTCGACGAGGAGACCATGGTCGCGCCCCACAACGGCGCCTTCACGCGCATCCTCGGGCGCCACGTTCGCGAGAACGGGGACCTCGACCTCTTGACCGCCCTCGCGAAGATGACGACGCTGCCCGCCGAACGACTCGCCCGTTTCTTTCCCGCCTTCGAACGAAAGGGGCGCATCGCCGTCGGGGCGGACGCGGACCTCACGATCTTCGATCCCGAGACCGTGATCGATCGCGCGACCTACGGCGATCCCTTCCAGCCCTCCGCCGGGATCGACACGGTCGTCGTCGCCGGCGAGGTCGCCCTCGAAGACGGACGAATCGTCGAGGACGTCCATGCGGGCCGCCGGATCTTGAACGCAGGAGCCCGCTGAGGGCGAGGAGGCGGGAATCGATCCAGCTTCGCCCCGTCCGGGTCGAAGCTGCTCAGTTGTTGCGCACGGTCGGCCGATGAAGCCCCTCGGGAGGTTCCACCATGATCGCGCGATCGACCGTCAAGTGGCTTCGATGGGCTGCCTTCGCCGGACTCGCCCTGCTCCTGTTCGCCCCCGGCGTCTCGGCCGAGAGCGATGCGGAGCTCGCTTCCGAGAAGGACTACTGGCAGACGCGCTACCGCACGCTCCTCGATCGCGCCGACACCCTCCGCGAGACGATCGCGATCGAGACCGAGCTCTACGCCGACGCGAACCGAAGGAACTATCGCCGCGGCACGAAGCGCCACCTCCACAGGGTCGCCGCCGAAGAAGCCCGCGCCGAGCTCGCCATCGTCGAGGGCGAGCTCTCGAAGATCAAGGAGGAGGGGCGGCGCGCCGGAGCCCTCCCGGGCTGGTTCTACGAGGTGGAGCTCGACCGAGCCGACGTCGCCCGCAACCCGGCCCTCGCTCCCGAGCCGGACGATCGCGACGAAGGACGCAACCCGAGATTCGTCGAACCGAAGGAAGACGCGCCCGCCGCGCGCCGCTAGCGTCCGAACGATTCGTCGCGTCCGGCCACCGCCTGTTTGGCGGGAGGCCGTCCGTGGCCTGCTCGCTCCCATCACGAGGCCGGCTCCGAAGGCGCGCCTCCGCGGAGGATCGACCGCTCGTGGTCCCTCTCCCCTTCCCCCGCCCTTTCGTCGCCCCCCTCGCCGTGCTCCTGCTGGGCATCACGGCCCCCCTCCATGCCGCGCGCGTCGAGCCTCCGCCGATCGCCGTCATCGAGAGCGACGTCGCCTGGCCCCTCCACGGGCGGACGCCCCGCGAAGAGCGCTTCAGTCCGCTCGACCAGATCGACCGCAACACCGTCGACCGTCTCGGGCTCGCCTGGTCCTACATGACGGGCTCCCACCGAGGTCTCGAAGCGACGCCGATCGTGGTCGACGGCGTGCTCTACGCGACGGCGAGCTGGAGCGTCGTCTTCGCGCTCGATGCCCGGACCGGCCGGGAGATCTGGCGACACGATCCGCAAGTCGCGCGCTGGAAGGCCCGGCACGCGTGCTGCGACGTCGTGAACCGTGGCGTCGCGGTCCACGACGGCAGAGTCTACGTCGGCACCCTCGACGGCCGACTCCTCGCCCTCGACGCCACGACGGGCGACGAAGTCTGGAGCGTCCAGACGGCCCCGATCGCCGAGCCCTACACGATCACCGGCGCGCCCCGCGTCGTGAAGGACCTCGTGGTGATCGGCAACGGCGGCGCGGAGCTCGGCGTCCGCGGATTCTTCTCCGCCTACCACGCGGAGACCGGTGCGCTCGCCTGGCGCTTCTACACCGTCCCGGGCAGCAAGGAAGGCCCCCACGAACACCCCGAGCTCGCGAAGGCGGCCGAGACCTGGCCCGCAGACTCGCTCTGGGAGGCCGGCCTGGGCGGAACCGCCTGGGACTCGATGGCCTACGACCCGGAGCTCGACCTCCTCTACGTGGGGACGGGCAACTCGAGCGTCTACGACCGCGCCAAGCGAAGCCCCGGCGGCGGCGACAATCTCTTCCTCGCCTCGATCCTCGCCCTCCGCCCCGACACGGGGCGTCTCGTCTGGCACTACCAGACGACGCCGGGCGAGTCCTGGGACTATACGGCGACCCAGCACATGATCCTCGCCGACCTCGACTGGAAGGGAGCGACGCGCAAGGTCCTCATGCAGGCGCCGAAGAACGGCTTCTTCTACGTCCTCGACCGGGAGACCGGCGAGCTGCTCTCGGCGGAGAAGTTCGCGCACGTCAGCTGGGCGAGTCACGTCGACCTCGAGACCGGTCGGCCGGTCGAGCGTCCGGAGGCGACCTGGTCCGAGGAGGCGCGCTTCGTCGCGCCCGCCCCGCCCGGTGCGCACAACTGGCACCCGATGAGCTTCCATCCCGGAAACGGGCTCGTGTACATCCCCGCGAGCGAGGGCCCCTATCTCTACGCACCGCTCGAGACCTTCACCCACCGCCCGGGCCTCTGGAACACCGGCGAGGACCTCGCCGCCGTCCACCGCGACCTCGAAGACACGCCGTCCGTACGCTTCCTGCCCTGCGGCCTCACGCGACTGATCGCCTGGGATCCGCGCGCCGGCGAAAAGGCCTGGGAAGTCCTGCACGACTCGGGCGTGCCCGGCGGCACGCTCGCGACGGGGGGCCAGCTCGTATTCCAGGGGAGCGGCGGCGGCCGCTTCAGCGCCTTCGACGCCCAGAACGGCAAGGAGCGATGGGGCGTCGACGTCGGCATCGACGTCATGGCCCCTCCCATCACGTACGCGATCGACGGCGAGCAATACGTCGCCGTCCTCGCAGGCACCGGCGGCTCCCAGGGCAACCACATGACGAAGTTCACGCACGACAACGCCGGTCGTCTGCTCGCCTGGAAGCTGGGCGGGACGGCTTCGCTCCCGCCCGTCGAGGAGCGTCCCGAGCGCCGGGTCGAGGTCCCTCGTCTCGAGGTCGACCCGGCCCGGATCGATCGGGGACGCGAGCTCTATGCGGCGAACTGCTTCAGCTGTCACGGGCTCGGGACCCACGCGAGCGGGCTCTACCCCGACCTCAAGACGGCGAGCGCCGAGACCCACGCCCAGTGGGACGCGATCGTCCGCGGTGGCCTCCGAACCGCGAAGGGAATGCCGAGCTTCGCGGACGCGCTCTCCGAGGACGACGCGAAGGCGATCCAGGCCTACGTCCTCGACCGGGCCTGGGCGGGCGGCGGTCTCGCGGAGCAGCTCCTCGAGTTCGTTTCCGAGCACGCGTGCATCCCCTCCTCGTGGATGACCGACTGAGGAGCGCCCCGCAGCACGCCTCCCGACGCGTTTCCGAGGTGCTATCTACCCCACAGCGTGCTCCGCGCCGGAGCGCCCCTCCCCCGAGACCAGGAGATCCCGTTCATGGCTTCCGATGCATCCCGACGACCTGCCATCGCCGGAATCGGCCAACTCGTCCAGCGCGTCGACGACCCGGCGCAGACGGTCTCCCCGATCGAGATGATGGAGAACGCCATCCGGTCGGCCGCGGAGGACGCCGGCGCTCCGAAGCTGGTCGAACACCTCGACGCGATCTACGTCCCGCGCGGGACCTGGCAGTACGGCAACCCGGGCAAGCTGCTGGGCGAACGGCTCGGCTCACCGAACGTGAAGAGCATCACCGGCGCCATCTCGGGTCACATCGTGCAGATCCTGCTCAACATGGCCTGCCGCGAGATTGCCGCGGGGCGCGCCGACGTGATCGCGATCGTCGGCGGCGAGAGCGAGAACAGCAAGCGCCGCATCCTGCGCAGCGGGGGCACCCTCCACTGGGACGACGCGATCCCCGGCGAGCCCGACGCGACCGTCGGTGAGATGAAGTACACGCAGAACCCGGGCGAGAAGGACTCGGGGGTCGTCGACGCGACCTCGATCTTCACCTTCTGCGAGACGTCCCTCCGCGCGAGCCTCGGCGAGACCCCGGCGGCGCACCGGGACCGGATCGCCGAGCTCGCCCACCAGATGAGCAAGGTCGCCGCGAACAACCCGTACGCGTGGATCCAGCGTGAAGTGTCCGCAGAGGAGATCCGGAACCCCAGCGAGTCCAACCGGATGGTGATCTATCCGTACACGAAGCTGATGACTTCGAACATCTCCGTCGACCAGAGCGCGGCGCTGATCGTCTGTTCCACGGAGGCCGCGGATCGCTTCGGCGTCCCGGGCGGACAGCGCGTCTTCCTCCGCGCCTCCACCGAGATGAGCAAGACCATCACGCTGTCCGAGCGCGACCAGCTCCACATCCATCCGGGTCAGGTCCTCGCCGCCCAGCGCGTGCTCGAGCGGGCGAAGAAGAACGCGTCGGACCTCGAACACGTGGACCTCTACTCGTGCTTCCCCTTCGCGATCCAGGCCGGTGCCGCGGCGCTCGGGATTCCGACCGACCCGGTGCCGAGCCTGACCGGGGGCATGACCTTCTTCGGCGGCCCCTTCGGCAACTACGTGCTCCACAGCAAGGCGACGATGGTCGACCGGCTCCGGAAGGATCCGGGCTCGACCGGTGCGATCGGCTCCGTCGGCGGCGCCTTCGCTCACTTCTCCTACGGGATCTACTCGACCGAGCCGATCGACGCGGTCCTCCCGGAGATCGAGGACGTCTCGGACGAGTTCGCGAAGATGGAGCTCCGCCCGATGTTCAAGGAACGCTACGAGGGCGAGGCGCCGATCGAGAGCTACACCGTGCTGGTCGGCAAGGAAGGCCCCGTGCGTCTCAACTTCGCGGCGATCAACCCGGACGGCTACCGCGTCTGGGGCGGCTCGACCGATCCCGACATGATGGCCGCCGCCCTCGCGGACGAGGAGTTCGTGGGTCGCAACGCGCGCTTCTCGGAAGGCGTCGTCACGCCGCTCTGAGATCTCGGCGCGGGCCCTTCCCCGAGCGGCGGCGGCGGACCGGATCCATCGGGTGCTCCCTCCGGCAATGCCTCCGGTGTGCACAGGAGACCGCGCCCGAAGCGTGAATCGCGCGTGCGGTGACGCTCAGACCGCGGGCCGGATCGGTCGATTCCAGACCGACGATGGGGGAGTACGACGTCCATACGGTGGCCGAGCGGATCCAGGTCCGCGTGAGCGACGACGGGCTGGAAGCGTGGGTTTCCCTCGTGTCCGGCCCCCCCGGCTCGGTCGAGGACCTGCGCGCGGCGCTCGCGGCGGCGGGCGTGACCTTCGGCGTCGACGACACGGCCTTCCGCCCGCTCGAAGCTGCGCTCGCCTCCCGCAACCCCGACCCGACCGAGCGCCAGGTCGCGCGGGGCGTTCCGCCGGTCCCGCCGATCCCGCCGCGCCTCTCGCTCGAGGATCCGGAGGGACCGGTGCCGGGGACGCTGCGCTCCGACGGGACCCTGGACTTCCGCGAGCGACGCTCGATCGTCCCGGTCAAGAACGGCGAGCCCGTCGCGCAGGTGAAGCCCGCCCTCCCCGGCGAACCCGGCAGAGACGTACGCGGCGAGCCGCTCGAACCCGAGGCTCCGCCCGCGCTCGCGATCGAGCTGGGCGACGGCGTGATCTGGCGGGAGGACGACACCCTCGTCGCGGCCCGCGACGGGGCCCGCGCGTACGATCCGCGGGGACGGCTCGACGTCCTGGAGGTGCACGTCCACTCGGGCTCGGTGGATCCGTCGAGCGGCAACCTCGACACGAGCGCCCACCTCGAAGTCACCCGCGACGTGACGCCGCACATGCAGGTGCGGGCCGGCGCGAGCATCCGGATCGGGGGCCTCGTCGACGACGGTCGGGTCCACGCCGGCCTCGCGGTCCAGATCGTAGGCGGTGTCATCGGCCGGGACGGCGGAAGGGTCCGCGCCGGCACGGACCTGCGGGCGCGACACGCGCTCGGCGCCCAGCTGCGAGCGGGCGGACGGATCGAGATCGAACGAAGCGTCTCCGCCTCCCGTCTCCACGCGCGCGAAGTCGAGGTCCGCGGACACGCGCTGTCCGACCGGATCGCCGCCGAGCAGCGCATCGTGGTCCAGGAGGCGGGGAGCCGTGCGGGCGGTCCGATCGAGCTCCACGCGGGCGTCCCGCTCGAGCCAGAGGACTTCGATCCCACCCTCTGCCGCGTGACTACGCCGGCCCGGCGCGCCGGGCGCAGCCGGAGCGCCGACCGACGGGCCCGCGCGCGACGAGATCGCGGCGCACGGAAGAGCCGCAGGCCTGGACTCGGCGCGCGCAACGGCGTCGAAGAACGGATCCGGTGGCGCGTCCGACAGCGCGCGCTCCTCGAGACGGCGACGATCGAGATCCGCGGCCTCGCGCATGCGGGCTGCCGACTCGCGATCGGCAGCGTCCGTCTCGTCCTCGAGGCCGACACCGGCCCCTGCACCTTTCGACTCGATCGTGAACAGCGGCGCATCGTCGCCGACGATCCGGAGACAAGTACATGACGCTCGATACCCTGCGCGCCCGCGACCTGATGACGAAGAAGATCGTTCGTGGCCTCCCGGAGGAGACCTTGCGCGAGGCGGCCGTCCGCATGGACGAGCACAACATCCACGGTCTGCTCGTCGACCCGCCCGTCCGCGGCCGCGGCTATTGCATCCTGACGATGAAGGATTGCATCGAAGTCCTCTGCGACGCCGGGGAGGAAGCGCTCGATGCGCTGTGCGTCGAGGACGCGATGACCCGGCCCGCCGTCACGATTCCCGCCGACCTGCTGGTCTCGGACTGCATCCGCCTGATGCGGCATGCCGGCGTTCGCATGGCACCGGTCCTCGAGGGCGTCGACGTGATCGGCGTCCTGACGTTCACCGACGTCCTCCGCGCCTGCGCGCATCACGCCCCGAACGGCTAGCGATCCCCCTCGCGGAAGCTCCGCGGATCCACCGCGCGGTAGAGCGGATCCGACGGATCCCGGAAGCTCGCGAGCAGCGGCTCGAGCCCGTTCGCCTTGATCTCGTAGAGGGTCGCGAGGAGCATTCCGAGGCGGCCCTTCGGAAAGCCCTTCTCCTTCCACCACACGACGTAGGGCTCGGGGAGGTCGATCAGGCGTCGGCCCCGGTAGCGCCCGAAGGGCATCTCCATCCGCGCGATCTGGAGCAGCACCTCCGGATCCGGCTCCACGGGCGTGCCTCTCCTCCGTTCGTCCGCCATCCATCCATTCTGTCGCAGCCCGGACGACCTCGCCCGTCGGAATCGCTCCGGCAGGTGGATCCCGCTGCGCGGGCCCTTTGGCTAGGATCGGCGCCCGCCCACAGGGGCCCCCGATCCGAAATCGAACCGAGAGATCCCGATGAGCCAGATCAGCCCGACCCATCCCCGCCGCCTCGCCGACGTCCCCCACTTCGACATCGAGACCGACGTCGCGGTCGTCGGCTTCGGGGGCGCCGGCGGCTGCGCCGCGATCGAAGCCGCGGACGCCGGCGCGGAAGTCACGATCTTCGAGGTCGCGAGCGCGAGCGGCGGCTCGACGGCGCTGTCGAGCGCCGAGATCTACATGGGCGGCGGCGGCGGCACCCGCGTGCAGCAGGCCTGCGGCTACGACGACTCGACCGAGGCGCTCTTCGAGTACCTCAAGCTCTGCATGGGCGACGTCGGCGACGAGGAGAAGATCCGCTGCTACGCCGAGGGCAGCCGCGACCACTTCGACTGGATCGTCGGCCTCGGCGTCCCCTACAAGGACACGGAGTACGCGAGCAAGGCGATCGTCGCGATGACCGACGACTGCCTCCTCTACACGGGCAACGAGAAGGCCTGGCCCTTCCGGGACGTCGCGAAGCCCTGCCCGCGTGGCCACAACCTGGAGATCGAGGGTGACAACGGCGGCCCGCTCTTCATGGAGATCGTCACGCGGAACGTGACGGAGCGCGGGATCCGGGTCGAGTACGACGCGCGGGCCCTGCGCCTGATCGCGGACGAGGAAGGCACGATCCACGGACTCGTGGTCCGGATCGACGGCGAGGAGAAGAACGTCCGAGCGCGGCGCGGCGTGATCCTCTGCACCGGCGGATTCGCGATGAACCAGACCATGTGGGAGCACTACAGCCCCGAGGTCGCGAGGCGCGCCCAGCCGATCGGCAACCCCTTCGACGATGGCGGAGGGATCCGCATGGGCCAGGGGGCGGGGGCTTCGACGCTCCACATGAACCAGAGCTTCGTGACGATCCCCTTCTACCCGCCGTCGAGCCACACCTTCGGCATCCTCGTGAACAGCCAGGGTCAGCGATTCATCAACGAGGACGTCTATCACGCGCGGATCGCATCGAGCAACCTCAAGCAGCTGCACGCCGGCGAGAAGGTCTTCCTCATCATCGGCGAGAAGCACTGGAAGCAGCCCAACATGCTCGGCGGCGAGATCGCGAGCGCAGCGGAGACGATCGAAGAGCTGGCCGAGGACATCGGCCTCCCCGTCGCGAACCTCGCCCACACCTTCCGCTTCTACAACGAGCACGCGGCGAAGGGCGAGGACCCGCTCTTCCACAAGCAGGCGGAGTGGATGGAGCCGATCGAGGGCACGATCGCGGCGGTCGACATCAGTCCCGGCGAACACGGCCTCTACGTCGGATTCACCCTGGGCGGCCTCGAGACGAAGCCGACCGGCGAGGTGCTGACGATGGACGGAGACGTGATCCCGGGTCTCTACGCGGCCGGACGCGCGACCTGCGGCATGCCGCGCAACGCGGAAGGCTACGCGTCGGGCATGTCCGTCGGCGACGTCACGTTCTTCGGCCGCAAGGCCGGCCGCCGGGCCGCCGAACGCCGCGTCTGACCGGGCTCCCCCGCCTCGGAGATCGGCTCTAGGACCCGCTGTCGTGGGACAGCCCCGGGAAGGCGAGGCGGGCCTCCAGGGGGAAGGGCTCGCAGATGCCTCCCCGGACCTGCGCGTACGCCTCGGGCGTGAGCGCCTCGCTCCACTGCACCATGTTCTTGTACACGCGGCAGCGCTCCTCGTCGTTCAGCAGGCGCGGATCGTTCCCGGCCCGGGCGACCACCCAGGCCAGGTCGATCTGATCGCGTTCCATCCGGAGTCCGCCGTCCCGCTCGGTGTCGAAGACGATGTACTTGGGATCGCCCGAGCCGGGCCCCCAGGGCTTCCACTCCGGGAGGTCTCCCCCCTGCCCCGTTCCGGGTCGGTAGGTGTGCGCGAAGTTCGCCCAGTAGGAGCGCATCTGCCGGGAGAGCTCGACGGCGGATTCGCGATCCGCGTAGAAGAAGCGGTTTCCCCACCCGAGGTCCGTCAGGTCGAAGACGAAGAGCATCTCGAGGGCATGCGCCGCCCCGAGGAGCTTCGACAGGTCGAGCCCCAGGACGACCGGCTCCTCGTCCCAGTCGAAGCGATAGGCCCAGACCGTGGGCCCCTGCGTCCGCCGCATCGCCGACACGGGCTCGTCGGCCCCCATCGCGCGCCAGATCAGCCCCCCGTACTCGCCTTCCACGTCGTACATCCGCAGATTCGAGAAGCCGGAAGGGAGCCCGAACGTCGTCTCCACGTGCGGCGAGTCGAAGGCGACGAAGAGCTTCGACTCCTCGCGGTTGGTGCCCGCGATGAAGGGCACCGCGTTGTAGGCGCCGGGCGTCGCGAAGAGGTCGATCGGCTCGCCCTGGCTCACGACGTGCCCGTCCTGGAAGATGTTCGGCACGATGTACATCGGCAGCGGCGTGTCGCCCATGATGTCGACGAAGGGCTGCAGGAGGGACTCCGGCGTGTGGCCGCGGAGGAAGCGCTCGATCTCCTCCGGCGCCATCTCCGCCGCGAGCGTCTTCGCCGACTCGCGATCCGCCGCCTTCCCGGCCTGTCGAAGCAACGCGATCACGAGCTCCGAGGAAGAGCCGGGCAGCCCCGGCGCTTCGGGATCGTCGGTGTAGTGCTCGCTCTCGTCCCGGGTCATCGTCGCGGGCGAGCCGCTCTCGGCGATCGCCGCGCGGAAGAGGCCCTTCGCGCGCGGCGACACGAGCATGGAGAAGACGTTGAGTCCGCCGGCGGACTCGCCGAAGATCGTCACGCGATCCGGGTCGCCCCCGAGCTGCGCGATGTTCTCCTGCACCCACTCGAGTCCGCGGATGATGTCGAGGGTTCCGAAATTCCCCGACGCGTCCTCGGGGCCCGAGGCGCTCGCGCGGAGCGCCTCGTGGGAGAGCCAGCCGAAGATTCCCAGCCGATAGTTGATCGTGACGACCACGACGTCGTTGTCCCGCGCCAGCGCCTGCGGCGGCAGCATGTCCCCGGAGCCCATCGAGTTGCCGCCGCCGTGGATCCAGTACATCACCGGGCGCAGCGCGGCGCCCTCCTCCGCCACCGCGGCCGGCGCGAAGACGTCGAGATAGAGACAATCCTCCGAGCCCTGCAGCGGGTCGCCGCCGAGCTGGACGCACATCGAACCCGACTCGAGCGCCTCCCGCGTCCCCTCCCAGGGCGCCGGCGGCCGGGGGGCGCGCCAGCGCAATTCGTCGACGGGCGGGGCGGCGAAGGGAATGCCCTTCCAGGCGAGCACCGCGCCCTCGTCGATCGTGGCGCCGACGATCTCGCCCTGCGCGATCACGCGACGGGTCGCGGGGTCGGCCTCCGGCGGGGCCTCGCCGCAGGCGAGGAGGAGGCTCGAAGCGAGGAGCAGAAGGAGGACGGGCAGGAGGGAGGACCGGGGCATACGACGACTCCTGGGTGGGGCGCGTGTTCGGGTGCTCCCGCGCGCGAGCGCGCGCGATCGGCGCCGCACGCTAGCACACGGCGCCCTCCCCCCCGAGCGCGCGGCGCGCGCGAATCGTTACATTCGAAAAACCCATTCGAAGGAGAGAACCATGGCCTGGGACTTCACGACCGAACCCGCCTTCCAGGAGAAGCTCGACTGGATCCGCGACTTCGTCGACAACACGATCATTCCGCTCGACCTGCTCTGCGACGGACTCGACCAGGCGCAGCTCGACGCGCTCTGGACACCGCTCAAGGAGGAAGTGAAGAAGCAGGGTCTCTGGGCGCCGCACCTCGAGCCCGAGGACGGTGGCCAGGGGATGGGGCAGCTCCATCTCGCCCAGATCCACGAGATCCTCGGTCGCCACTCCCTCGCCCCCGAGATGTTCGGCTGCCAGGGACCGGACTCGGGCAACATGGAGCTGCTCGCGGTCGGCGCGACCCCCGAGCAGAAGAAGCGCTGGCTCGACCCGCTGATCCGCGGCGAGGTGCGCAGCACGTTCTCCATGACCGAGCCCTTCACCGCGAGCTCGAACCCGACGGAGATGACGACCACGGCGGTTCGGGACGGCGACGACTGGGTGATCAACGGACACAAGTGGTTCGCGTCGAACGCCTCGGTGTCCGACTTCACCCTGCTCTTCGCGATCACCGATCCGGAAGCGGCGCCCCACCAGCGCGCCTCGATGTTCGTCGTCGAGCGGGGCACGCCGGGCATGACCGTCGTGCGCGACGTGGGCTCGATGTCCCATCCGCATCCGTCGGAGCCCGGTGATCTCTACGATCGGATCGGCGGACACTCCGAGGTCGTCTTCGAGGACTGCCGCGTTCCGGACGACCAGATGATCGGCGCCCCCGGCGAGGGCTTCCTGCTCTCCCAGAAGCGACTCGGCGGCGGCCGCATCCATCATGCGATGCGCTGCATCGGCCAGGCGCAGTACGCGTTCGAGATGATGTGCGAACGGGCCGCGTCCCGGAAGACCCGGGGCCGCCCCCTCGGCCAGATGCAGATGGTCCAGGACATGATCGCCGAGTCCTACACCCAGCTCGAGACCGCACGGCTCGTCGTGATGCGCGCCGCCTGGGCGATGGACCAGGGCCGGGACCACGGCTCGAGTGCGCGCACCGAGATCTCGATGATCAAGTACTACGTCCCCAAGCTCACCCTCGAGATCATCGACCGCGCGATCCAGATCCACGGCGCCCTCGGCTACACGACGGACATGCCCCTCGAGCACATGTACCGCCAGGGACGGGCGCTGCGGATCGCGGACGGGGCGGACGAGGTCCACAAGCAGGCGATGGCCCGCCAGATCCTGAAGGAGGTCGAGCCGGTCGAGGGATGGCCGAGCGAGCACCTGCCGACGCGGCGAGCGGTGGCCCGGGCGAAGTTCGGACACCTCGTCGACGCGGTCCGGAAACGAGGCCAGTAGGCCCCGAGGGTTGGTCCCGGCCCCGAAATGACGCCGGGTCGATGGGTCGGACGCAGCACAGGATCTCGCCTATCCTGGGAAGTCGCCGAGCCTCCTCGCCGGCCCACCGAGGACTTCCCGTGACCACTCTCCACTCCGCAGACCCCCGCCGCTCGACCGGGCGGCGAACCGCCCTCCCGCGACGGGCCGCGCCGCGCTGGCTCCCCCTGGCGCTCGCGATCCTCTTCGTGTCGCCCGCCGCCGCGGACGACGACGAAGACCCGGGCACCCGGAGCTACTTCCAGTTCCAGTCGGGCGTGTCCCACATCCCGAACCAGACGCTCGACGGGAACGCCGGCACGGGCGCGGTCCAGCCCGACGAGATCGGGATCCTGGTCGGCGGCGCCTTCGGCCACTACTTCACCGACATGCTCCGCGGCGAGTTCGCGGTCACCTACCGACAAGGCGACGTGGACCAGGGCGGCTTCCCCGGCTCGAGTCAGGCCGACGGCAAGACCTCGCTCCTGGCCTTCATGCTCAACGTCCACGCGGACCTCCCCCTCGGCGTGGTCACGCCGTGGATCGGCGCCGGCATCGGCGCCGGCTCCTACAAGATCGACGTCTTCCAGAAGACGGCCGGCGCCTTCGACGTCGACGACGAGGATGCGGTCTTCGTCTACAACGCGATGGTCGGAACGTCGTTCGCGCTCAACGAAGTCACGAGCCTGGACGTGGGCTACCGCTACATCGCCATCGCGGGCGATCAGGACACCGACGCGATCGTCGGCGCCACGCCCTCCACGCTCGACAGCGAGTTCGACGCCCACGAGGCGACGGTCGGGATCCGCTTCTCGTTCTGACGTCTCAGGCGCCCAGCGCCCGGGCGAACTCGAGTGCGCGATCGGCGATCGGAACGGCGGACGCGCCCAGCGACTTCGCCTGATCGCTGGCGGCGGTCCCGGCCTTCGCGCGGCCGGCGATGCCGAACATGATGCCCGCCGTCCGGAACAGGTGGAAGGCCAGGTAGAAGGCGAGGTCGGGAATCCCGTCCCGCCCCGTCCGCTCGCAGTAGCCAGAGACGTACTCCGACTGCGTCGGAATCCCGGCCGCGCGAAGCGCCGCGTCGTCGAAGTCCTGGAAGGCGCTGGTCGGCAGCAGCCGTCCCGAGAGGTGATAGGTCACGTCGGCGAAGGGGTGCCCCAGGGTCGAGAGCTCCCAGTCGAGGACGGCCGCGATCCGGGGCTCGGTCGGGTGGAGCATCAGGTTGTTGAGCCCGAAGTCGCCGTGCACGATCGTCGTCGTGTCGTCGGCGGGCACGTTCTCGGGCAGCCACTCCATCAGCCGCTCCATCGACGCACACCGGTCCTCGGGGGCGCCGTGCGAGGTCGCGTACTGCTTGCCCCAGACGTGGATCTGCCGCGCGAAGTAGTTGCCGCGTTTGCCGTAGTCACCGAGCCCGAGGGCCTCGAAGTCCACCCGATGGAGCGCCGCCAGGACGTCGAGCTGGGAGTCGTAGAGCGAGCGCCGCTCCTCGGGCGTCCAATCGGGAAGCGTCTGGTCCACCAGGATCCGGCCCTCGACCCGATCCATCACGTAGAACTCCGTCCCGATCACCGATTCGTCGTCGCAATAGAAGCGGACGCGCGGAACGGGGACGTCGGTCTGCGCGAGCGCCTCGAGGATCCGGAACTCCCGATCCGTGGCGTGGGCGGACGAGACGAGCTTCCCGGGCGGCTTGCGCCGCAGGACCCAGGACCGCGCTCCGTCCGAGAGCAGATACGTCGGATTGCTCTGCCCCCCGACGAACTGACGGACTTCGAGCGATCCGTCGAACTCCGCCAGCTCCGTCCGAAGCCGGGCCTCGAGACGGGCCACGTCGAGGGCATGTCGAGGGTCGACCTCCTCGATCCCCGTGCGGAGCGTCGTTCGATCGTCCGGCATGCCGGCTAGACCAGCCAGTCGGGGTGGCGATCCTCCACCATCCGCCGCAGCCCGTCCTTCCAATCGACGCGGCAGGGCCCGACCAGCTCCTGCATCTTCGTGTTGTCGGTCTTCACCGACTCCAGGGTGGCCTCGGTGTAATCGAACTTGGGCTCGACCCCGATCAGCTCGCCGAGGTAGGCGCACCAGGTCTCGATCGCGACGTGCTCCTGTCCGCTCCAGTTGACGATCCGCGCCGGGACCGTCGCCGCCTCGACGAGGCCGGAGACGGTCCGATTGATGTCGTCCTGGTGGATCAGGGTGTACTCGGAAGGCTTGTTCGTGTGGACCGGAACGGGGGTTCCGTTCTTGATCATCATGAGGTGGTAGTAGGGCCAGCCCCCGTTCGAGCCGTAGGGCGTGTTCAGCCGCGTGATGATCGTCGGGAGATCGAACTCCTTGGCGGCGAAGCGCGCGACGACCTCCGCACCGATCTTCGAGATGCTGTAGGTCGGCGCCATCACCCGGTGGTTGTCGCCCAGGGGGCTCTCCTCGGTGAACGGGTTGTGGTCGTCGGCCTCGTAGACCCCGGTCGTCGAGCAGGCGAGGAAGCCCTTGGCCCGACGGCAGTGACTCATCAGCCGCCCCACCCCTTCGCCGTTCGCGACGAGGTCCGTCTCGAAGTCGGGCGTCCGGGAGCAGGCGAAGTGGAGGACGTAGTCGAAGTCCTCGGGCAGCTCGGAGAAATCGCCCGTCCCGAGGTCGCTCTTCACGCAGGTGATGCCGGCGGCTTCGAAGGCCTCCTTCTTGGACGCGTCGGTGAAGCGGGAGGTCGCCCAGACGTCGTTGTCCTGCGCGAGGTGGTGGGCCACCGGGCCGGCGACCTGTCCCGTCGGGCCGGTCACGAGGATCTTCTGGTCCTTCATCGGATCTCCTTGCGTCGCGCCGTCACTGGACGGCGCTTCGCGTCTCGAGGTTCGTCAGGCCTGGGCCGGCGCCGGCTGGCTTCCGCGGATCAGCTGGCCACCCAGCACCCCCGTCGGCTCCCCGCCTTCGAAGGCGACCTTGCCGGAGACGATCGTCTTCTCGTAGCCCGTGGCGCGCTGCACCAGCCTTCGTCCGTCGGCGGGCAGGTCGTAGACGACCGTCGGCGGGTGGAGCGTGAGGCCGTCGAAGTCGATCACGTTCACGTCGGCCTTGTAGCCCGGCGCGAGGACGCCGCGATCGAAGAGGCCCACGAGCTCCGCCGTCTCCTTCGTCTGCATGCGCACGAGCCGCTCGAGCGGCAGCTTCTTTCCCCGCGTCCGATCGCGTCCCCAGTGCTGGATCAGCGTGGTCGGGAAGCTCGCGTCGCAGAGCACGCCGCAATGCGCCCCGCCGTCCGAGAGGCCGAAGACCGTGTGCGGGTGCTCGAGCATCTGCTGCACGTAGTCGAGGTTGCCGGGCAGGTAGTTGAAGAGCGGGTGGTAGAGCAGCGCCTCCCCGTCCTTCTCGAGCATGAGGTCGTAGGCGACCTCCTGGGGCGAGCGCCCTTCACGCTTCGCGATGCCCTCGACGGAGTCCTCGGGCGCCGGCTCGTAGTCGACCGGGTCGCTCATCGGGAAGAGCTTGTGGAAGCTCGACACGATCTCCCCGATCAGCGCGTTCGGCGCCTCGGCCGTCTCGACCTCTGCGAGGATCGCGGCGCGCACCTCGGGCTTGCGGAGGTTCTCGACGCGCTGCTCGAGGGGGAAGGCCTCGAACTTCTCGAGATCGAAGATCGCGTCCCGGAACGACGTACAGAACGAGAACGGGTTGAGCGTCGCGGTCAGCCCGAGCAGCACGCCCGTGGCGCGCGGCGGGACCTGGCCCCGCATCTCGAGACCGTCGGCCTGGGCTCGCGTGACGGCGTCGAGGAGCTGGTGCCACCAGTCGGGCCGAGCGTCCTGCTGCTCGACCGTGATCGAGCACGGACGCCCCGAGGCCTCGGCCATCTTCCGGAACATCGAGAACTCCTCCTCGAAGTCGTAGAAGTCCGAGATGCCCTGGAGCACGCCCTTGCCGGCCTCCCCGAGCGCCGTGGCGATCCCCGTCAGCTCGTCCGCGTGGGCGGTGATCGAAGGCGTGACCTCGCCCTCGACGTCTCGGTGCTTCTCGGTCCGGGAGGTCGAGAAGCCGAGCGCCCCGGCCTCGATCGCCTCGCGGACGACCCGCTTCATCTCCTCGATCTCTTCGGGGGTCGCGACCTCGCGCGCCGGGCCGCGGTCGCCCATCACGAAGGCACGCACCGCGCCGTGCGGCACCTGGGTTCCGACGTCGATCGCGAGCGGCGTCTTCTCGAGGGCATCGAGGTACTCAGGGAAGGTCTCCCAGCTCCAGTTGATGCCGGCGTGGAGCGCCGTACCGGGGATGTCCTCCACCCCCTCCATCAGGCCGATCAGCCAATTGCGTTGCTCGGTCCGACACGGGGCGAAGCCGACGCCGCAGTTGCCCGTCACGATCGTCGTCACGCCGTGATACGTCGAGGGCGAGACGAAGGGATCCCAGGTGATCTGACCGTCGTAGTGGGTATGGGCGTCGACGAAGCCCGGGGTGACGATCCGGCCGGTCGCATCGATCGTCTCGGTTTCCGGGCCGACGAGGGCGTCGTCGATCGCGCCCACCGCGACGATGCGGTCGCCTTCGATCGCGAGGTCGCCGTCGAAGGCCGGCTCGCCCGTTCCATCGTAGATCTTGCCGTTCCGAATCACGAGGTCGTACATCGAACATCACTCCCGAAGAGCCGCAGGTCGCGGCGCACGCAGTCTACCACCGGACCCGCCGCCCGCTGCGCGATCCGGGAACGCCACGGCACGCCCGACCTGCGGGGGAGTTGCCGACTCCCGAGGCCCCCGCCGTGGGGACGAGGCGCTCCCGAGGGCCTCAGACCGGTCGCAGCACGACCAGCGGCAGCTCCCGGGGCGCGCACATCCGCTGGTACTGCCCCGTCGAGGGGCTCATCGCATCGAGCTTCTCGAAGAGCACCGCGCGCTCCTCGCCCGTCGCGACGTGGGCGTGGACCTTCCGGGTCCGGCCGCGCACGCGGATCTTCGCCTCCGGGTTCGCGCGGACGTTGTGGCACCAGTGGGGATCCGTCGGGCCGCCCCCGTTGCTTCCGCGCACCACGTAGCTGCCGTCGACCTCGAAGAAGGGCAAGCCGCAGCGGCGCCGCTTGCCGGTCCGGGCGCCGGTCGTGTAGAGCAGGAGCGTCGGGCTGTAGGCGACGCCGTTGGCGACGGCGTACTGCTTGGTCATCAGCGAATAGCCCGTCAGCCAGAGGACGGCCGTGTCGATCGCGAGCCCCCACTTGCCGCGCAGCAGGATCAGGTGGCGGTTGCCGCCGGAGGAGAACGCCTCCTTCTCGGCCGTCGACTGCGGTCGGTCGTGCGTCGTGCTGCCTTCTTCCGGCAGGTTCCTCGAAGTCATGCCGTGCTCCCGCCGGCGCGTCGAAGAGCCCACGGGACGCGCGCGAGTTCCAAGTTAGACAGAGCCGACGAGCCTGTCGATCGGAGCGCACGCGTCGCGAGAGACGACACGCGACGCCTCCCCGACGTCATCGGGGCGGGTCGGGAGCGGACCGCGCGCGTACCGCCAGCAAGGCGCTCCATCCGGCGAGCAGGAGCAGTCCGATCGCCTCGCGCGGCTGCTCATGGCTCGTCTCGCGCATCTCGAAGGACGTGAAAGCCTCTTCGGGAGCGTCCGGAATCGTGGCGGCGAGCGTGGCGAACCAGACGGCGAACACGATCGACGCGAGGGCACTCGCTACGAAGGCCCGGCCCCCCGCGCCGGCATGGAACGAGAGCCCCGCCCCGACCAGGTAGGCGACGATCCAGGCCAGCGGGTCCGGATCGTTCCACTGCACGCCGGCCCCGACCAGGAAGAGCGCTCCGAAGAAGAAGCAAAGGATCCGCATCGCTTCGAACCTCCTGTCAGGCGACGACGCCCAGCGCGAGCGCGACGAGACCCGCGATGGCCAGCCCGCTTCCCAGGACGATCGGCCCGAGATAGCGCCAGCGGACGCGCGTCGCGCCCTCCCCCGCACGACGCGCCGCGAGCTCGTCCAGGCACGCGAGGCCGGCCCATCCCGCCGCCACGACGGCGAGCGGCGCGTGGCCCGGCGCGAGCCAGACCGCGAGGCCGGCGAAGACCGACGCCAGCCCGAAGCGCCCGGGGCGGCCGAGCCCCGGACCGACGAGGGCCGACTCGGGCCGCCGGAAGACCTCGGCGATCGCGAGCTTCCAGACCCAGAGCGCAGGGATCGCGACGAGCGAGGCGAGACGGCCCTCGTTGCCGGGCTCGAACACCGAAAGCCCCTCTTGCCGGAGGACGGCGCCCGCGACGACCACCGCGGGTCCGAGGGCGATCCCGACCAGGCGCGCGTACTCCTGCCCACGGGCGAGCCCGTCGTTGTTCCAGCTGAAGCGCCCGGTCACCTCGGGGCGGGGCCAGGCCGAACCGTTCGGCACGAGCCGCGGAATGGCCGCGACGTAGCGCGGATACACGTCCGGGAAGAGCTCGGCGAGCTTCCGCTCCTCCCCGTCGATCGTGTCGCGATAGGCGAGCACCCAGAGCACGGCGAAGACGACACCGATCCAGACGACCCCGATCACCACGCAGAGCCCGGCGTCGATCAGGGCATTCGCGAGATAGAACGGGTTGCGGACGTAGCGGTAGGGACCGGCGGTGATGAGGCGACGATTCTGCTCCAGGCAGCCCTTCGACCAGAGGTGGAGCGCTCCTCCGAGCGCGATCAGCGCGGCACCCACGACGAGGCTCGACGTGGACGGTGCACCGAGGACACACCCCACGGCGAGCAGACCCTTGCGCAGGTTCCGGCGGCCGATTCGCATTGCCCCCTCCGCCACGCGCCCGGGAACGATCCGCCTACTTCGGGGGCATGCGGATGCCGCCGTCCACGCGGATCGTCTCTCCGTTCATGTAGTCGTTCTGGAAGAGCTCGAGCACCATCGAGGCGAGCTCCGACCCGACGCCGAGGCGCTTCGGGAAGAGGACGCTCTGCCCGAGGTGGGCCTTGAACTTCTCCGAGCCCTCGCCCTCGCCGTAGATCGGCGTGTCGATCAGGCCGGGGGCGATGCAGTTCACGCGGATGCCGACGGCGGCGAGATCGCGCGCGATCGGAAGAGTCATGCCCACGACACCGCCCTTCGAGGCGGAGTAGGCGCACTGACCGATCTGACCGTCGAACGCCGCGACGGAGGCGAGGTTCACGATCGAGCCGCGCTGGCCGTCGTCGTCGACCGGGTCCTGCTTCGACATCGCGGCCGCCGCGAGGCGGGTCACGTTGAACGTGCCGATCAGGTTCACCTTGACCACGAAGGAGAAGTTGTCGAGGTTGAAGGGGTTGCCCTCGCGGTCGACGGTGCGGCCGGCGCTGCCGAGGCCGGCGGAGTTCAGGACCGTGCGGAGGGGGCCGAGCTCGAGGGCCGCGTCGACCGCGGCCTGGGCCTGGGCCTCGTCGGAGACGTCGGTCTTGACGAAGACACCGCCGAGCTCCTCTGCGGCCGCCTTGCCCTTCTCCTCGTTGAGGTCGGCGACGACGACGCGGCCACCGAGGGCCGCGACCTGCTTGGCGGTGGCGAGGCCGATGCCCGACGCACCGCCAGTGATGATCGAGGAAGTGGCGTTCAGATCCATGACGCGTGGAGACTCCTGCTGGCCGCGTCGCCTCGCGCGCGGCGGATGGGGCTGAGGGAGGGAGGAAGGGGCCGGGGCCCTGAGCGGCGCCGAGCATAGGCGTTCGGCCCCTGCTTGTGTAGCGACGGAGACGGAACGCAGAGACCTCTCGGGAAGGTCGGGGCGAGGCGCGGGCGGAACGCGCCCCGCCGGGGAGGAGACGCGCGCTTCGGAGCACCCCACGGCAGATTGCGTGCCGCCCTCGCCATCCGGGACGAAGGTCGAGGGGCCGGTCGGTCGATCCCGAGCCCATGTCCGCCAAGCGCCTCTTCCTGATCCCGGTTCTGATGTACGTCGTCTGGCTCGTCTTCGACTACGACTACCACTTCCTCGACGGCGTGAACCTGCTCTTCCACGAGGCCGGCCACGTCTTCCTGGGCTTCTTCGGCGAGACGCTCCACTTCCTCGGCGGCACCTTCGGCCAGCTCTTCTTTCCGGTCGCCTGCGCCCTCCACTTCCTGCGTGCGCGCCAGCTCTTCGAGGCCTGGCTGATGGGCATCTGGCTGGCCGAGAGCCTGATGAACACCGCCCGCTATCTGGGCGATGCCCAGGCCCAGGCGCTCCCGCTGGTCGGCGGCCACATCCACGACTGGAACTGGCTGCTCGGCCGATGGGGGCTCCTCGAGCACTGCGAGGGAATCGCTGCGGGCCTCCATGGGCTCGCGGCGCTGATCGCGGCGGCGTGCCTCGTCGGCGCCTGGTCTTCGGCCGCGCCCGAGGAAGCGGAGTCACTCGCGCTCGGCTGACCGACGGGACGATCTCGCCAACGGGTGGCACGGCGCATCCAACGCAGAACGCCCCGGCCGGGAGGACCCGACCGGGGCGTTCTTCGTTCAGCCAGGCGCCTGCGGCTCAGCCGAGCTTCGCGATCAGCGGCGCGATGAGGAGCGAGACGACGCTCATCACCTTGATCAGGATCGCCACGCCGGGGCCCGAGGTGTCCTTGAAGGGATCGCCGACCGTGTCGCCGATGACCGCCGCCTTGTGGGCGTCGGACCCCTTCGGATGGCCCTCGAGGCCGCCCGCTTCGATGAACTTCTTGGCGTTGTCCCAGGCACCGCCCGCGTTCGCCATGAAGAGCGAGAGGGAGGCGCCGACGGCCACCGCGCCAGCGAGCATGCCGGCGAGCGCCTTCGGGCCGAGCACGAAGCCGATGATCACCGGGGCGAGGATCGCCACGGACCCCGGCAGCACCATCTGACGGAGCGCCGCCTTCGTCGCGATGTCGACGATCGCCGTTCCGTCCGGATCGGCCTTGCCTTCGCGGAGACCGGGGATCTCGTTGAACTGGCGGATGATCTCGTCGATGATCGACTGCGCGGCCGCACCGACCGCCGTCATCGTCGACGCACCGACCGCGTAGGGCAGACAGGCGCCGAGCAGCAGGCCGATCAGGATCCGCGCCTCGTCGAGCTTGAGGACCATGGCCTCCATGCCCGAGCTCGTGCGCACATGGTTCACCTCGAGGATGAACGCGCTGAAGAGCGAGAGCACCGTCAGGGTCGCCGACCCGATCGCGAAGCCCTTGCCGATCGCCGCCGTCGTGTTGCCGACCGAATCGAGCTCGTCGGTGATGTCGCGGACCTCGCTACCGAGCTCGCTCATCTCCGAGATGCCACCCGCGTTGTCCGAGATCGGACCGTAGGCGTCGACCGTCATCACGATCGCCGTACCCGCGAGCATGCCGACCGCGCCCATCGCGATGCCGTAGAGCTCCATGCCCCCGGGCATCACGTAGGCGGCGAGGAAGCCGACGACGGCCACGACGAAGAGCGACACGACCGTCGATTCCATACCGACCGCGAGGCCGGCGATCACGCCCGTCCCGGCGCCGGTCTTGGACGACTCCGCGACGCGCTCGACCGGGCTCCACGCGGTGTAGAACTCGGTGATCAGGCCGATGATCGCGCCACCGATCGCGCCGGCGGTGATCGCCCAGGTGACCGCCTGCGAGACGTTCAGCATCGGCATGATCACGAAGGACACGATCGAGATGATCAGCGAGGGCACGACGAGTGCGGCCCGCAGCACCATCGCCGGGGAGTTCTGGCGGAGCGCCCGGGCGATGAAGATGCACACGATCGAGACCGCGAGGCCGACGCCCGAGAGGAAGACCGGGAGCGTGACGGCCAGCGCGCGCGTCTCGACGTCGGACATCGAGGCGTCCGTGAAGAGGCTGCTCACGTAGCTCGCGTCCGCCGTCAGCGCGATCGCCATCGCCGCGACGACCGCCGCCACCAGCGACTCGTAGATGTCGGCGCCCATGCCGGCCACGTCGCCGACGTTGTCACCGACGTTGTCGGCGATGCCGCCCGGGTTCCGCGGATCGTCTTCCGGGATGCCCTCGACGACCTTGCCGGCGATGTCCGAGCCGACGTCGGCGGCCTTCGTGTAGATACCGCCGCCGATGCGCGAGAAGAGCGCGATCGACGAAGCGCCCACGGCGAAGGAGTGGAGCACCGTCGCGAGGTGCGGGTCGCCCGCGTAGATGTAGTAGAGGATCGCGAGGCCCATCACCGCGGTCGCCGCGACGAAGAGCCCCATGACGGCGCCGCCGTCCAGCGCCGTCAGCAGCGCGTTCGGCTTGCTGCCCTCGCGGGCCGCCTGGCAGGTCCGGACGTTCGCGAAGGTCGCGGCCTTCATGCCGACGAAGCCGGACAGGAGGGAGAGGAAGGCGCCGAAGAGGAAGCAGCCGCCCGCGAGGAGGCCCATGCCCTCGCCCTGCCCGTTGAACGCGAAGAAGAGGAACGCGAAGACGGCCACCGAGTAGACGGCCAGGACGCGGTACTCGCGCATCAGGAAGGCCATCGCGCCTTCGCGGATGAAGCGAGCGATCATGTTCATCGTGTCGTTGCCTTCCGGGAGACCCTTCACCCGGAAGTAGAAGAACACCGCGACCGCGAGACCGACCACGCTCGCCACCAGCGACACGGTCGTCAGTTGTCCGATCAATTCACTCATCGTCGATTCCGTCCTCTTCGAGTTTCGCCCCGGGCCCGGTCCGGCCCGCGGCTCGAGGAGCCGGCGGGGCGAAGACCCGTCGCATCATGTGCACGTCATCCGGTCCGGGAGGGGCGCCCGGCTCGGCTGCGGCTTCGTCCTGCTCAGATGTTCGGTCCTGCCCGGCTCTCGCCGAATCGCGTGCACGTCTTCGGGCCGTCCGGCGGATCCGGTCCCCGACCCCTGCTTCGCAACGCCCTCGGGCCGAAGCGTCGGGACGCGCGGCCCACGCTCGACCTGATCGGTCTCCGGGGGGCAGTCGGACCCTTCGTCCCGTCGCCCTGGCTCGACGTGACGCGCCGCCACCGCGCTCCGCTCCGGCGCCCGACGGGCAGCGCGAAGTGGGTCGGCGTCGGCCCGGTCGACAAGCCGAACGCCGCGGCTCCCGGGCGGGGGCCGGCGGCGCTCGATCGGCGCTGCGGGGTGAACGATCCCGGGCGGTTGAGTAGCGATTCCCCCGGGCCGGGGCAACCAAATCGCCCGGATTTCCGGGGCGTTGCGAGCAGCCCGCGCCGGTCCGGGCCCGGTCCGCGCGGTGGGCCCGGGCCGGCCGAGCGGCCTGCCGGGCGCGCAGAGCCCGCCCCGGACGGCGGACCGCGGGAGCCCCGTCAGAGCCCCCTCTCACGCCGGAGTGAGGCGGTTAGTACACGCCCTTGCGGACGAAGAGGAAATCGCCGCCGTCGTGGCCCGCCAGCCGGATGTCGGCGTACTCGGGGATCTGATCCGCGTTGGTCATGACGGGCCGCCGGATCCGGGAGAAGACCGTCGAGCCGTCGACGATCGCCTCGTTCTCCTCGAGGGCCGCCAGGAAGGCCGCGGCGAAGACCGAGTGGCCCCCTCGCCCGCCCCCGTCGTCGACCGGCTCGAGCCCACCTGAGGACAGGACGACACGGGCGCGGCGCTCGGCCATCCGCGCGTAGTAGTCCGTCGGTCGGGGCCCGACCCGGATCCCTCGGACGAGCTTTCCCGAGTAGCAGCTGTCCGCCACCACCATCACGTGCTTCGCCCGGAGTGCGCGGAGCTGGGCGGTGATCGTGTCGTTCGAGATCCAGTTCGTGGGATCCTCCCGATCGGCGTCCCGCGGGAGCCAGTAGCCCTCGTCCGCCTCCGGATCGAGCCAGCCGTGCCCCGCGTAGTAGATCAGCAGGTTGTCCTGCTCGGACAGGGTGCGCCGCATCGCCACCAGGGCCTTGAGGATCTCGGCGCGTCCCGGATTCTCGAGGGTCGTGACCTCGTAGCCGTAGCCGGCCTCGAGCAGGGCCCCGACCGCGCGGGCATCCCGAACCGCGTTGCCCAGGCCCGGCAGGTGGTCGTAGCGATCGATGCCGATCACGAGCGCCGAATAGCGTCCGAAGCCCGCCGGCGGAAGCGCGATCGGCCCCTCTCCGGCGGACGGAGCGGGATTCGGGACGGCGGCCGTGCCCGCGATCGAGGGCGGCACGGGAGATGTCTGCCCGCCCGTCTGGCCGGTCGCCCACGAATTCGGGTTCGGGTTCGGGTTCTCGTTGTGATTCGGGTTCGGGTTCGGGCTCGAGGACGGCGCCGGGGACGGATCCGGAACGAAGGCGACGCGCTCCGAGACCCGGTCGAGGAGCGCGGCTTCGAGGGCCGCGTGGACCGCCTCCCCGACCCGAGGACCGAGGCGGCCCGCGAATCGACGCTCCGCCGCCGCCATGAATTCCAGCGGCCCGCAATCGACGCCCTTCGCGAATCCCGTGCCCGTCAGGAAACGCGGCGCGCGATCCTCCCACTGGATCGCGAGGTCGGCGATCACCCCGACCTCGGTCGTCGAGTAGGCCACCCGGCCCGGATCGAATCGCTGGGCGGCCTCGACCCGCGCAGACCGCGCGTGGCGGCTGCCGTCGCATCGCTCGAAACGCGGGGTCGCCGTCGGATCGAAGCGAAGGGAGACCCGCACCTCCGGCGGATCCTCGATCGGCGGCGCCGAGAAGAGGCCGGTGGCCTGCAGGTAGCGAACGACGTCCTCGTCGGGGCAACGAACCGGCGCATCGACCGCGACGTAGCCGCCGAGGGTGCTCCCTTCGATCCGATCGAAGTCACAGTCGACGTCCAGGTTCGCATTCGACGGCAGCGCCCCGGACTCGATCCGGCCGCTCGGCGGCTGCAGACGCGGTCGGACCTCCCCGCGACCGCGATCGATCACGCCGAGGCCGTCGCCCCCGACCGAGATGCAGCCCGTCGCGAGGGCGACCACGGAGAACAGCAGGACGAGCCGCCCGACGGGGCGAGAGCCAGGCGTCGAGGCGCGGAGAGGGAGTGCAGGCATCATTCGGGACGACCTCGGACGTCGCATCGGGATCCGTCGCGTTCTTCGTGACCGGGCCGACCCCGCCCACCGGGTTCGGCCGCCGCGTGCTCGGAAGGGCCACCCGAGCCCCGGCAGGTTCCGCCCGAACAGGATAGATCCGAAGCCCGCGCCGCGCCGCGAAGGAGCGGCGACGCGGGCCCGTGGCGCGTATCCTCGCCGTGTGTCCGCCCCGATCCACACCGTCCGGAACGCCGAAGCGCTCGCCGGCGCCGCCCGCTTCGCCCGCGCGCTCGACGCCGCAGGCGTCCCGACCCGCGGCGCCGTCGCCTGCCTGACCGCCAACACGCCCGAAACCCTCTTCGCCTATCGCGGCGCGACCTGGTCCGGCCGCCGCTACACGCCGCTCTCGGGCCGCTGGCAGGCGGAAGACGTCGACTACGTGGTCGGGAACTGCGAGGCGGACGCCTTCGTCGTGGACGCGCGGTATGCCGACCTCGTCGCCCGAGCGGCCGAGCGGATCCCGCCCGAGCGGCGCTTCGCGATCGGCGGCGAGATCCCCGGCTTCCGCCCCTGGTCCGACGTCGACGCCTTCCCGGGCGACGCCTACGAACACCCCCTCGCGGGCGAGAACATGCTCTACACGTCGGGAACGACGGGCCGGCCGAAGGGCGTGCTTCGATCCGGAACGAGCGAAGGGCCTCCGCCGACGCTCACCGCCGCGGCGGGCGCCGCCATGATGCAGGCCTTCCTCCCCGAAGGCGCGAAGGACGGGGTCCACCTCGTTGCCGCCCCGCTCTACCACGCGGGACCGAACACCTACTGCGACGGCGCCCTCGTGCTCGGCGCCGACGTCGTGCTGATGGAGAAGTTCGACCCGGAGCGCTTCCTCGCGACGGTCGAAGAGACCGGCGCGACGTCGACCTTCCTCGTGCCGACCCACTTCGTCCGTCTCCTCCGTCTGCCCGAGTCCACCCGGCGACGCTACGACGTGTCGTCTCTTCGCCTCGTGTGCCACGGATCGGCCCCGGTCTCCGTGCCCGTGAAGCGCGCCATGCTCGAGTGGTGGGGGCCCGTCCTCTACGAGTTCTACGGCGGAACGGAAGGCGGCGGCGCGATGATCGGTCCGGAGGAGTGGCTCGCGAAGCCCGGCTCCGTCGGCAAGCCGCGGCCCGACGTCGAGATGGCGATCCTCGACGAGGCCGGCGCCGAGGTCGCGCCCGGTGTCGAAGGCACGGTCGCCTTCGCCCTCGACGAGACGCCCTTCGAGTACAAGGACGATGCGGAGAAGACCGCGGAGGGCCGCGTGAAGCCCGGTTGGTTCACGATGGGCGACGTCGGCTACGTCGACGAAGACGGCTACCTCTTCCTCTGCGACCGGCGCGCGGACGTCATCATCTCCGGCGGCGTGAACATCTACCCCGCCCAGATCGAGAGCGCGCTCCTCGAGCGGCCGGAGATCGCCGACTGCTGCGTGGTCGGCATCCCGAACGAGGAGTGGGGCGAAGAGGTCCGCGCCGTCGTCCAGGTCGTCGACGGGGTCGCGGAGGACGAGACCACGGTCGCGACGATCCTCGACCACTGCCGAGCGCACCTGTCGGGATACCAGGTCCCCCGCGGCATCGACTTCGACGCGTCTCTGCCCCGCACCGAAACCGGCAAGCTCGCGCGGCGCACGATCCGGGCGCGCTACTGGGAAGGGCGGGCCTCGCGGGTCTAGTCCACCGAGGGCGGACGGCGACCCGCGAGACGCGCGGCGCGCGCGCTCAATCGCGGTCGCGGAGCGCGGGCTCGTCCTTCACGGGCCCCGCTGTTTCCGACGCGCCCACGCTTCCGAACTCGACCGACGCGCGGGCGTCCCACGTCTCGACGGGGACCGTCGGCGAGAGATCGAGCTCGGGTACGGGCGGTGCCTCGCCGAAGGCGGGTTCGGGGACGTAGCCACCGACGGAGTAGGTCACGACCCTGCCGCGCGCGACACGGACCTCGGAGAGCGGCACGCGCTCGGTCGGGACGACGTGCGGTGCGGGGCGCGGCTGGAATCCCCGTACGAACGCATCGCTCCCGATCTCGGCTTCGGAGCAGGCGAGCGCCGTCGCGGCGAGGGCGGACGACGCCACCACCGCCGAGCGGCGCGTCAGGGGATGATCCCGCGTGAGGACGGTGCCGTCGGGAAGGCGGGCGAGCCGAACGCAGACCTCTTCTTCGGAGCCGAGCAGTGTCTCGACTTCCGGCGTGCTCATCGCTTCGACGTCGTGCACGGTCTTCTGGCAGTGATCGCAGAACGAGCCGCCCGGATCGCGTCCCTTCGCGGACCAGTCGATCGGACAGGGACGCGAGATACGGAGACGGGGATCGGGACGGACCGGGGCGTCGTCGGGCATGGGGCGCTTCCTCGGCTTTTCCCTTGCGACGACGAGAGACGGGCTCCGGTTCCGTGGCTGGGCGCGGGGACGTGGCGCCATCGACGCCGCCTCCGAAATGGGAAATGCTCTCCTCGTGCAACGCTTCAGACGACCCCTCCTCTATCTCCTCTCCTTCCAGCTCTGCGCCGCCGGGTTCATGCACCTGCTCAACCCGGACTTCTTCGTGGCGATCGTCCCTGCGAAGCTGCCGAACCCGGAGTGGCTGAACGTGATCTCGGGCCTCTTCGAGATCGTGATCGGGGTCTACCTCCTCGAGCCCCGGACGCGCGTGCTCGCCGCCTGGGGCGCGATCGCCCTGGCGATCGCGGTCTTCCCCGCGAACGTGAACATGCTGATCGAGAACATCGGCCCCGGGGGCCCCGGAACGGGCAACCCGGTCGCCAACTGGATCCGCATGCCCTTCCAGGGCGTCTTCATCCTCTGGGCGTGGTGGTACACGCGACCGGACCCGGAAACGGGGCAGGACTAGGCCGCCTCCGATGCGCGATGCGATTCGGAGGTCGCTCCTCGGCCTGCTGGCGTGCTGCTGGCTCACCCCCACCGCGCCTGCCCGCGCAGGCCTCGTCGAGATCGACGCGCGGCAGGCGGAGTGCCTCGCGCTCGCAATGTACTTCGAGGCGCGGGCCGAGGGTCGAGAAGGCATGCGCGCCGTGGGGCACGTGATCCTCAACCGGCGCGAGGACGGACGCTTCCCGTCGACGGTCTGCGGGGTCGTCCAGCAGGGCGGCGAGGGGCGGGGCTGTCAGTTCTCCTGGTATTGCGACGGCCGGAGCGACATCCCGACCCACCGCCGCGCCTGGCGCTCCGCCGGTGCCCTCGCCTACCAGCTCCTCGCCGGGCGCCTCGAAGACACGACGGAAGGCGCCCTCTTCTATCACGCGACCTGGATCGACGTGCCATGGAAGCGGCCGCGCGAGAAGACCCGCGTGATCGGCAACCACGCGTTCTACCGCTAGGAGCGCCTCGCTAGTCCGTGAGCGCGAGCAGCAAGCCGGCCGCTAGCGCGTGAGTGCGAGTAGCACGCCCGCCGCGACCGCCGATCCGAGCACCCCGGCGACGTTCGGCCCCATCGCGTGCATGAGCAGCACGTTCTGCGGGTTCGCTTCCTGACCGACCCGGCTCACCACCCGCGCCGCCATGGGAACCGCCGAGACACCGGCCGCGCCGATCAGCGGGTTGATCGGATCCTTCGACATCGCGTTCATGCCCTTCGCGAGGAGCACGCCGGAGGCCGTCCCGATCGTGAAGGCGACGAGACCGAGGGCGAGGATGCCGAGGGTCTCCACCGTCAGGAACGCTTCCGCCGCGAGCTTCGAGCCGACGGCGAGACCGAGCAGGATCGTGACGACGTTGATCAGCTCGTTCTTCGCCGCGCCGGCGATCCGGTCGACGACACCGCATTCGTTCAGCAGGTTGCCGAACATGAGGGCGCCGACCAGAGGCGTGGCGTCCGGAACGAGGAGCGCGCAGGCGAGGAGCACGGTGATCGGGAAGACGATCTTCTCGGCCTGTCCGACCGGACGGAGCTGTGCCATCGGGATGCTGCGTTCGGTCTCGGTCGTGAGCAACCGCATGATCGGCGGCTGGATGATCGGCACGAGCGCCATGTAGGAGTAGGCCGCGACGGCGATCGCGCCCAGCAGATCCGGCGACAGTCGGCTCGCGAGGAAGATCGCGGTCGGACCGTCGGCTCCGCCGATGATCCCGATCGCCGCGGCATCGCCGAGGTCGAACTCGATCCCCTCGACGAAGGACGAGAGCGCGAGGGCGCCGAGCAGCGTGGAGAAGATCCCGAATTGCGCGGCGGCGCCGAGCAGCGCCGTCTTCGGATGCGCGAGGAGCGGTCCGAAGTCCGTGAGCGCCCCGACGCCGATGAAGATGAGGAGCGGGAAGAGGCCGTTCGCGATCCCGCTCGCGTAGACGATCCCGAGGAAGCCCTCCGGGCCTGCGATGTCGACGCCCGGGACGTTCGCGAGCAGGCCCCCGAAGCCGATCGGGACGAGGAGCAGAGGCTCGAAGCCGCGACGAATCCCGAGATAGAGCAACAGCAGACACACCGGGATCATCACGAGCTGCCCGGCGGACGAGAGATTCGCGATCCCGGTGGACGCCCAGACTTCCGCGAAGGCTTCCATCAGGCGAGCTCCACGAGGCCGTCCCCGACGGCGACCGTCTGGTCCTTCTCGACGAGGATCGCGGCGACGCGCCCGGCCCGCGGCGCCTTCACTTCGATCTCCATTTTGAGCGCTTCGAGGACGAGCAGGACGGCGCCTTCCGCGACGTCGTCCCCCTCCTTCGCCTCGAGTCGCAGGACCTGTCCGGCGAGCTCGGCCGCAACGGTGTCGCCGCCGCCGCCCCTCGCCGGCGAGGCGGGCACCGTCTCCGCGTCGCGGATCGCATAGTCGATGGCGCGGCCATTCACCGTCGCGCGGTCTCCGTCGAACGCGACGTCGTAGCGCCGGCCGCCGACCTCGACGGTATACGCCGACGGTTCGCTCGCGCTCTTTTCGGGGGCCGCCTCGACCTTCCGGACCCCGTCCGGCCGCTCCCCTTCGAGGAACGCGAGGCCCTTCGCGCCGAGCGCCGAAGCGATGAAGATGGATTCGTCGCTGATCGGGAGACCTCGATCCTCGAGCAGGCGCCTCGCGGCGGCGATCCCCTTGCTCGGGTCTTCGTCGTTGATCTCCCGCGGATCGCGGGTCGTCGGCTCGAGTCCGAGCTGCTCGCTCGCGAGGCGCACGACCTCGGCGTCCGGCGGAACCGGCGTCTTCCCGAAGTAACCGAGCACCATCTTTCCGTAGCCCTCGGCAATGCGCTGCCACGGCCCGAGGACCACGTTGTTGTAGGCCTGCTGGAAGTAGAACTGCGAGACCGGCGTGACGGAGGAGCCGAAGCCGCCCTTCTTCACGACCTCCGTCATCGCCGCGATCACGTCGGGGAACTGATGCAGCGTCCCGGCGTCCCGCATCATCTGCGTATTCGCGGTGAGCGCCCCGCCCGGCATCGGCGCGTACGGGATCAGCGGCTCGACCGCCGTCGCTTCGGGCGGCATGAAATAGTCCTTCATGCTCTCCTTGAAGACCGCCTCCGCCTCCATGACCTTGTCGACGTCGATCTCGTCGGTGTCGTTGCCGAGGACGTAGTCGGTCCCGCGAAGCGCGTGCCACATGACGATGAAGTCGGGCTGGGAGGTGCCGCCCGAGACGGGGGCCATCGCGAGGTCGATCCCGTCCGCCCCCGCGTCGAGCGCCGCGACGTAGGCAGAGACGGAGACGCCGGCGGTCTCGTGGGTGTGGAGCCGGATGTGGACGTCGTCCCCGAGGCGCTGCCGCGCGAGCTTGATCGTGTCGTAGACCTTCGAGGGGACCGCCGTTCCGGACGCGTCCTTGAAGCAGATGGAATCGAAGGGCACGCCGTCGTCGAGGATCGCCTCGAGGGTCTGCATGTAGAACTCGGGCGTGTGCGCCCCCGAGCAGCCGGGCGGCAGCTCCATCAGCGTGATCACGACCTCGTGCCGGAGACCGGCCTCTGCGATGCATCTCCCGGAGTACGAGAGATTCCGCACGTCGTTCAGCGCATCGAAGTTCCGGATCGTCGTCATCCCGTGCTTCACGAACATCTTCGCGTGCAGATCGATGATGTCGGAGCTCTGGGAGTCGAGACCGACGACCGAGACCCCCCGGGCCAGGGTCTGGAGATTCGCGTCCGGCCCCGTGGTCGCCCGGAACGCGTCCATCATGTCGAAGGCGTCCTCCTGGCAATAGAGGTAGAGCGACTGGTATCGCGCCCCCCCGCCGGCCTCGAAATGGGTGAAGCCCGCCTCGACCGAAGCCTCGAGGGCGGGCAGGAAGTCCGCCGTCTTCACCCGGGCTCCGTAGACGGACTGGAATCCGTCCCGGAACGCCGTGTTCATCACGTTGACCAGCTTCTTCGTCATCGCAAATCACCCTGTCGCTTCGCGTGAGCGGCCGCGAGTACGAGCGCGAGCACCGCCTCGTCCTCGTCTCCCTCGGCGCCCCGCGGATCGGCGAAGCGATCGCCGAAGGCCCGGAAGAAGGCCGCCTGCGCCGACATCACGCCGACGAGGAGCGTCAGGAAAGCGAAGACGGTGACCATCCCCACGGCCATCAGCCGGATGCCTTCGGCGAGCATGCAGAGCGCCTCCACGATCAAGGCGGCCCGAACGGGGGCCGCGTCCGGGCCGGCCGGAGCCAGCGGATCCATCGACTCGTGGGGGGATTCGTGGCGTCGGGGAGACGCCGCGCCGTCCAACGCGTGGAAGACACGGGTCAGTGTAGACTATCCGGGCCCGGACCTCGCCCCTTCGCCTCGCGTTCTTCCCCGGGCCCGGAGGAATCCCCATTGAAGGAGCCCGACCCGATCCGCGGCGCCCAGCCCGAACGAAGCCGCCCCCGCGCCCTGGGCACCGATCGGCGCACGTTCCTGACCGGACTCGCGGCCGTCGGCCTCGCAGGCCGGACGCTGCTCCGGACCGGCGACGCGGGCGCCGCCCGCTACGCCGCCGAGAAGGCGACGGGTCGGCCGGACCGGCTCGGGACGCCCGACCGCCGCCCGCTCGGGCGCACCGGCTTCGAAGGGAGCCGCCTCGTCTTCGGCTGCGGCGCCGCCCTCTCGCGCAAGCGGCGCGACGATCTCCTCGAGGCGGCCCTCGACGCCGGCATCAACGTCTTCGACAACGGCACGCGCCGCTACTACCACGACGCCGAGGTGAACCTCGCGCCCTTCCTCGCGCGCCACCGATCGAAGCGCGACGAGATCTTCCTGATCTCGAAGGCGATGACCTACGTCGACGTCGGTCCTGACGACGCGATCACTCCGGCGCAGGCCCGCGAGGGCGCAGCGACGTGGACCGGACTGATGGAGCAGAGCCTGCGCGAGCTGGGCGTCGATCACGTCGACGCCTACTACGTGATGGCCTCGCACAATCCCGAGCTCGTGAAGAGCGAGGAGATGCGCCGCGCCTTCGAAGTCGCCCGGGACGCGGGCAAGGTCAGGTACTGGGGGCTCAGCACCCACCAGAACGCGCAGCGCGTGCTCGAAGCCGCCATGGAAACCGGCGCCTACCACCTCGCCCAGATCGCGATCACGCCGGCCGGCTGGTACGACTGGGCCGACCGGAACATCCTGCCGGGGAGCGCGACGCTCCAGGACCTCCGCCCCTTCCTCGATCGCGTGCGTGCCTCCGGGATCGGCCTGATCGGCATGAAGGCGGGTCGCTATCTGGCCGGCCGGAAATTCCTCGGCTGGGGCCAACCGACGGCCTTCGACGAGCACTACGGGAAGGAGTTCCTCGAGAGCGGCTTGTCGCCCTTCCAGCGGAGCTACGCCTACGTGCTCGCGCACGGTCTCGATGCGGTGAACGCCGACATGCAGAGCTTCGGCCACCTCGAGGAGAATCTCGTCGCCGCCGGGGCCGCGACCGCGAAGATCTCCTTCGCCTGAATTCCCGGATCGGTCGCTAGGCGGAAACGGGCGAGAGCACCATGACCGGGATGGTCCGTTCGCTGGCACGCGCCTGATAGGCTGCGAAGTTCGAGTACGTGGTCGACATCGCGTCGAAGAGCGCGTCCCGCTCCTCACCGACCGCTTCTCGCGCGACCCGGTCTTCGATCCCGTCGCGGGTCTGGACGACGAGACGGGGGTCGGCCTTCAGGTTGTGATACCAGGCGGGATGGTGCGGTGCGCCGCCCTTGGACGCGACGACCACCATGTCGTCGCCCTGCCACATGAAGGCGAGGCTGGCCTTGCGTGGCCTGCCGGACCTCGCGCCGGTCGTGGTGATGAGCACCGTGTTCCCGGGCGGCCCCATCGACAGACGTCCCTTCGTGAGCGGGATCAGCACCGTGTCGATCCGTCGACAGACGACGTGGTAGAGGATCCCGCCGATCTTCGAAGAGCTCGCGGCGGTTCCCCAGCGTTCGAGAGTCTCTGCGATGCCGCTCATCCCGAGTCCTCCCAGGGCGCGTCCGTCGTCACGCGGGACGGGATTCGAGCATACGAAATCCCGTGTAGAATCGCGTCTCGTTCCCGCCCGCAGCGTCCCCGGAGAGTCGACCCCATGGCCACGTCCGTCGCAGCACCGAGCCACCCCACCGGCGCGCAGCTGACTGTCTTCGACCCCGTCTTCCGCGAGGACCCCTACCCCGTTCTCGCCGAAGTCCGCGAGAAGGCGCCGATCCACTACAACGCCGAGATGGGCATGTGGGTCTTCACCCGACACGCCGACGTCCACGCGATCCTGCGCAACCCCGACTTCTGGAGCGATCCGCGCCGAGCGAATCCCGACTCCTTCTATCACAAGGCGCTGGGCGGAGACCGGGACGAAGAGCCGTCGATGCTCCTGATGGACGATCCCGGCCATCGCCGCCTCCGCGGTCTCGTGAGCCAGGCCTTCAAACCGCGCGCGATCGAGGGCTGGCGCGAACGCGCGCGCACGGTCGCGCGGCGCCACGTCGAGGCGATCGCGGGCGACGAGTTCGACCTGATCGACGCGGTCGCCAACCCGGTCCCGACCGTGGTGATCGCGGAGCTGCTCGGAGTCGACCCGGACCGCCACGAAGATTTCAAGACGTGGTCCGATGCCGTGATCAAGACGGCCTTCACGCCCTTCGGCTCGCCCGAGGACGTGGCTGCGGCCGAGGCGGCCCGCGAGAAGCTCTGGCTGTTCTTCCGGGAGGAGATCGGGAAGCGTCGCTCGGAGCCTTCGGACGATCTCGTCACGGCGATGCTCCGCGCCGAAGAGGCGGGAGACTCTCTGACCGACGACGAGATCATCCTCCAGTGCAACCTGCTCCTCCTCGCCGGCAACCTCACGACGAGCGACCTGATCGGGAACGCGGTCATGGCGCTCGTCCGGAACCCGGACCAGCAGGCGCTTCTCCGTGAGGACCGAAGCCTGCTGAAGAACGCGGTCGAAGAGGTCCTCCGCTACGACTCCCCCGTCACGAACTCCGGCCGGATCGCCCACGAGGACTTCGAGTACGAAGGCTTCGCGATCAAGCAGGGCGATGCCCTCGGCGTCTCCCTCGCGGCCGCGAACCGCGACCCGGCCGTCCACCCGGACCCCGACCGCTTCGACGTCCGCCGGCAGGACATCCAGCTCCAGTCCTTCGGCGGAGGCCGCCACTTCTGCCTCGGCGCCCACCTGGCCCGCCTCGAAGCGGCGGAGACCCTCGATGCCCTGCTGGATCGCTTCTCGAACCTCGAGATGGGCGCCGGACCGTACACGTACGCGATGAACGCGAGCTTCCGAGGCCTCTCGACGTTCTCGGTCCGCGGGACGCGCTAGGCGGCACGGCGGGGATGCTCGACGCGCTCGGCAACCTGGGTGGGTTCGTCGGCGGGTTTTCAGATTATTCCTCGAAGAGAAAGCACCCCGGGTGCCGCCCGCGTCCGCGCCTTTCGGGCGTGAAGGCCGGGACGCCTAGCGTCCGGTCATGGCGTGGCGGCCCGCGGCACGGCCGAAGAACGAGCCGTCGCCGAGGGACATCCCGCTGGAGTACCCCTGCTTGGCGACGCCGCTCGTCGTCCGCCCCGCCGCGTAGAGCCCGGGGATCGGTTCACCGCCGCCCGTCTGGACACGCCCGTGCGAATCGATCCAGAGACCGCCGAGCGTGAACGCCGAGTAGACCATGTTCTCGGTCGTCAGGTCGATCACGCCGAAGGGCGGATTCACGATCGGCGCGAGCCAGTCCGCTCCCTTGTGGAACTGGGGATCCTCTCCCCGAGCGGCGTGCTCGTTGTAGTACGCGACCGTCCGGACGAGCGCCCCGGAAGGCATCCCGAGCTCCGCTTCGACCTCTTCGATCGTCTCGCCGACCGCGGCGATCTCGACCGGGAAGTTCTCCGGACGACCGAAGTGCTCGTCGTCCACGAGCAGGTAGATGCGTCCGGCCTGATGAAGGAGCGCATACTCGCCGAGCCGACCGAAATAGACGTCCTCGTTCAGGAAGCGCTGCGCCTGCTCGTTCACGCAGATTCCGAAGCGCAGATCGTTCGGCGGGAAGACGGCGAGGCTGATGTCCCCCGTCTCCATCCGGATCGCTTCGCCGCCGGCCGCGACGCCGAGCCGGATCCCGGATCCATCGTCGGTCTCCGTGCCGACCTTGTACTTGCACTGCTGCAGCAGCGGCGCGTAGCGACGCACCATCTCGTCGTTGTAGATGAAGCCCCCGGCCGTCAGGACGACGCCCTTGCGCGCGCGGATCCGCTGTCGGCCTTCCACCGTGTGCGCGATCGCGCCGACCACCCGGCCGTCGCCCGCGAGCACGAGTGACTCGACGCGCGTGCCGAAAGCGGTCCGGACGGAAGCGGCCTCGGCCGCCGCGATCAGCTTGTTCATCAGGAGGGCGCCCTTGTCCCGGATCGTCATGGGCGCGTGGCCCCGGGGTGCCGGCGTCGCGATCTCGTTGAAGGGCCAGGCGAACTCGCTGCCCGAGTAGACGAGCCCGTCGTCCGAGTGGAAGGGCTCGTGGGCGCCGGGAAAGAAGCTCTCCTTGTAGGGCACGCCCTTGTCGAGGATCCAGTCGAAGTGCGCGACGCTGCCCTCGCAATAGGCCTGGATCAGCGCGGCGTCCGGCTCGGGACCACACGCCGCCATCATGTACGCGTACATGTTCTCGACCGAGTCCTCGTAGCCGAGGGCCTTCTGGAGCGCCGTCCCACCGCCGCAGTAGAGGAAACCGCCCGAGTTGATCGACGTCCCGCCGGGACCGCCCGAGCGCTCGAGAACGAGCACGTCCCCGCCCTCGCCACGCGCTTCGAGCGCCGTCGAGACGCCCGCGCACCCGAAGCCGACGACCACCACGTCGGCCTCGACGTCCCAGGCCGCGACGTCTCGCTCGTCCACGCGCAGCGTGCTTTCCTCGATCATCCGGTCGTTCCTCCCCGGGGCCGTTCGAGGCCCCGCCCCGACACGGTAACAGCCCGTCCTGCCTGGGAACTTCCGGTCAAACGCTTGGCGAAGAGACCCCGGGGTGGCCTAGAGTCGAGGCTTCCTTTCCGGACCGGCGACCCACGGCCGGGCCCACCCTGATCTTTCCCCGACCACCCCCCGGCATGGCGGCGACCGCAGACGCGGCGCCCACTTCGAGGGGGCGAACGACGGAGCCTCCACGTGTCCGAAGAGACTCTCACCATCAAGCCCTACCTCAAGGCACCCGCCGGCGAGGATCCGTACCTCGAAGGCCAGAAGTGCAGCGCCTGCGGTGCCATCTCGCTCAAGAAGCGCATGGCGTGCGCGAAGTGCGGCGCACGCGACACCGTCGAGGCGGTCAAGCTCGCCAACACCGGCAAGCTCCACTCCTTCTCGATCATCCACCGGGCCTTCCCCGGGATCGAGGTGCCCTTCGTGTCGGCGATCGCCGACCTCGACGGCGGCGGCACGATCAAGACCAACCTGGTGGGCATCGAGCCCGACCCGGCCAAGATCACGCTGGGCATGGACGTGACGGTCGACTTCCAGACCGCCCCCCGCAAGGACGCAGAGGGCAACGAGTACCTGACGTTCGTGCTCAAGCCCGCCGCGTAGCGGCAGGCTCGAGCACTCACTTCGCGCGCTCCGCGCGCGACAGGTGAGACTCTCTACCCACGTCGAATACGCTGGCGCGCATTCGACCCCAGGCCGAGTCACGAAGGACCGCCTGAAGAATTCGACCTCCGCGACAAGTCAGCGCGGACGGCAAAGGAGCTGAAACCATGGGCAGCGAAGACGTCTACATCACTGGCATCGACATGATCAAGTTCGGCAAGTTCCTCGATCGCTCGATCGCGAGCCTCGGGGCCGAGGCCGCGCTGGGCGCGATGGACGACGCCAGCGTCACGATCAACGACATCCAGGCGCTCTACAGCGGCAACCTCATGGCCGCGGCCGGCATGGTCGGCCAGCAGATCCAGGAAGAGATCGGCCAGACGGGGATCCCGGCGATCAACGTCTCGAACGCCTGCGCGACCGGCGCCACGGCCCTCCGCGAGGGCTACATCGCCATCCGCGCCGGCATCTACGACACCGTCCTCGCGGTGGGCGTCGAGAAGCTCGCCGGCGCCGGCATGCTGGGCGGGGGCGGCGGCGCGCCGAAGGGCCTCCACCCGGAAGGCCTGCTCGGCTCGGGGTCGATGCCCTGCGTCTTCGCCGAGGCCGGCATGGCTCACGCGAAGGAGTACGGCACGACCTTCGAACAGTTCGCGATGGTCTCGGTCAAGAACCACCACCACTCGACCATGAACCCGAAGGCGCGGTACCAGATGGAGACCCCGCTCGAGGAGGTCATGAACGCCGAGATGATCTCGTACCCGAACACGAAGCTCATGTGCTCGGCGAACGTGGACGGTTCCGCGGCCGCGGTCCTCATGTCCGAGAAGGAGATGAAGCGGCGGGGCCTCCAGGGCCAGGCGGTCAAGATCCGCGCCTCGGTCCTCACGACCGACCCGTGGACCGATCGCGACGAGGTCATGCCCGACGTGAACACCTGCACGCGGAACGCCGCCACGCAGGCCTACGAGATGGCGGGCGTCGGCCCCGACGATCTCGACCTCGTCGAGCTGCACGACTGCTTCGCGACCGCGGAGGTCCTCCACTACGAGAACCTGCAGCTCTGCGGCGACGGAGAAGCCGGCAAGCTCATCGACGAGAAGCAGACCTGGATCGGCGGACGCATCCCGGTGAACCTGTCCGGCGGGCTCCTCTCGAAGGGACACCCGATCGGCGCGACGGGCATCGCGAACCAGTACGAGATCGCGATGCACCTGCGCGGCCAGGCCGGCAAGCGGCAGGTCGAAGGCGCGCGGATCGGCCTCGCCCACGTGATCGGCCTCGGCACCTGCTGCGGCATCCACATCTTGGAAGGACCTTCGGCCTAGCTGATGGTCTGTTCTGGCCAACCGGCGGGGGGTGAGCAGGATTTCAGCCGCGCGGGGTTGCCAGGGCAATGACGGACGATGGGGTCGGCGGGCGTGAGCTCGCCGGCCCTTTCGCTTTCCAAGGGGCGAAATGGGGCGAGAATTCACCGACGAAGAGCTTCGGATTCTCGGGCTGCGGTCCGTCGACGCGCTGGCGGAAGCGCTCGAGGCCGGCGACCGGGCGGCGGCGCTCGGCTTCGTGAAGCGGCTTCGGCGCGAAGTGCTTTCGATGATCCGGAACTATGCGGGCTGGGAGGAGACCCTCCTCGCCTGGGTCGACCGTGAGATCGAAGGCAGCGAACGGACCGACGTCCTCGCGGCGATCGAAGACTTCGAGGCGGCCCCCGAGCGCGGGGGCGACGGGTCGGATCCGGTCCCCCGGTGGAAGGAGATCGCCGCCTCGATCGCCACGGAGATCGAAGCGGGGCACGACGCCGAAGGGCTCGCCCGTGCCCGCGCGCTCCACGACGAGGCGCTCGTCCGTCACGACCGCGGCATGTCCCGCGTCTCCGCGATCCTCTCCTGGATCGGACGCCGGGCCGGGATCGACGCGATCGGCGCCGCGCTCGGGGAAGCCATGTCCGGCGACATGATCGGGAACGCCTCGTTCCGCGAGCGCGCCGAAGCGCTGACCCACTTCACGCGGGTCCATCTCCAGCCGGTGCCCCTCGAAGAGGACGACGAGAAGCTGACCTTCGCGTGCGCGGTCTGCCCGAGCGGCGGCCGCATGATCGCAGCGGGACATTATGCCGCGCCGCGGGACGACCTGGTCGTGAAGGGACCGCACCCGCTCACCTACGGCCGCGACGAGATACCCGTCTACTGCTGCCACGAACCGATCATGGAGATCGATTCGATCCGGAAGACCGGGGCGCCCCTCTTCGTCGTCGAGCCGGCAGAACGCCTTGGCTTCGAGACCTGCAAGACCTATCTCTACAAGCGGCCCGAGGACGTGCCGGCGAAGTACTACGCGCGGCTCGGTCTCGAGAAGAACGAACGGGGATAGGGAGACCAGGACGGTCATGGGACTGAGAGGAGAGGCCGCGATCGTCGGCGTCGCGGACTGGAAGCCCGAGCGGAAGTTCTCGGGGAGACCCGCGCCGATGCTCGAGCAGTGGGCGGAGCTCGCGCGGCTGGCGCTCGAAGACGCCGGAATCGCCGCCGACGAGGTCGACGGGCTCGTCACGCCGATGATCTCCGAGTCGAGTGGATTCGTCCCGGCGACGGTCGCCGAATACCTGGGCCTCGAGGTCAACCTCGCGGAGAAGGTCGACCTCGGCGGGGCGAACGCGGTCGGCATGGTGTGGCGCGCCGCCTCGGCGATCGAGCTCGGTCTCTGCACCGTCGTGCTCTGCGCGATTCCCGCGCGCCCGACGCCGCGTGACCCGCGCCCGGGCCGCCCCTTCGACGACCGCTACATCTACGGTGCGAGCTCGAACAGCCACGGCTCACCGCAGGCCGAGTTCGAGATCCCGTACGGCCACCTCGCCCAGAACGCGGGCTACTCGATGATCGCCCAGCGCTATCGATCGGTGTACGGATACGACGAGCGCGCGATGGCCAAGATCGCCGTCGACCAGCGGACGAACGCCTGTGCCCATCCGGACGCCGTCTTCCACGGCCAGCCGATCACCGCCGACGACGTCCTCGCGAGCCGCATGATCGCCGACCCGCTCCATCTGCTCGAGATCGTGATGCCCGTCGCCGGTGGACACGCCCTCGTCGTCGCGCGAACGGACCGTTCGTCCGCCCCGGCTCATCGTCCGGTCGTCGTCGCCGGCTGCGGCGAACGCCTGACGGTGAAGTCGCCGGCGAACGCGCGGGACCTGCTCGAGACGCCGGTCGGCGTCGCGTCGGAGCTCGCCTTCTCGATGGCCGGCGCCTCCCGCGACGAGATCGACGTCGCCTGCGTCTACGACTGCTACTCGATCACCGCGCTGCTCACCCTCGAGGACGCCGGGTTCTGCAAGAAGGGACAGGGGCTCGACTTCGTCCGGGACCACGACCTGACCTGGGAAGGCGACTTCCCCATGAACACCCACGGCGGACAGCTCTCCTATGGCCAGGCCGGCGGCGCCGGCGGAATGTCCCAGGTCAACGAGGCGGTCCACCAGCTCCGACACGAAGCCGGCGCCCGCCAGGTCCAGAACTGCGAGACCGCCTACGTCTCGGGGACCGGCGGCGTGATGAGCGAGCAGTCGGCGCTCATCCTGCGCGGAGGCTGAGGAGAGGACGATGACGAATCCGTTCGAGGGCATGCCCAAGCCGCTGCCCGCCGCGACCGAGACCTCGGCGCCGTTCTGGGCGGGGCTGCGCGAAGGCGAGGTCCGACTCCAGCGCTGCGAGCGCTGCGGCCGCTGGATCTTCTACCCGCGCTCGAACTGTCCGGGCTGCCTGTCGAACGCGCTCGGTTGGCACACGGTCTCGGGCCGCGGCGTGCTGCACACGTTCACCGTCGCCCATCAGCCGACCAATCCCCTCTTCGCCGACGAGACGCCCCAGCAGCTGGCGATCGTCGAGCTCGAAGAGGGGGTCCACGTCCCGTCGACCCTGGTCGACGTCGAGCCCGACGCGATCGTGATCGGGATGCCCCTCGAGCCCGTCTTCGAACCGACCGAAGGCGGCGAAGGAACGCTGCTGCGCTTCCGGCCAGCGGCTTCGGGAGAGAGTCGATGAGCGATGCCGCCGACGATCGATTCGCGATCATCGCGACCCTCGACCGCTACGCCGAATGCCTCGATCGACGCGACTGGCCCGGCCTCGCGGAAGTCTTCACCGAAGACGTCGAGATCGACTGGGTCGAGTGGCAGCAGCAGGGGCTCGCCGCCGCCACGAACTCGATCCGGAGCTACCTGGACGGCTGCGGCCCGAGCCAGCACCTGCTCGGCAACTACCGGATCGAGCTCGCCGGCGATCGGGCGACGAGCGAGCACTACTGCCGGGTCATGCACATGGGCAAGGGCGAGCAGGCCGGCAAGACCTACGAGACCTGGATCGAGTACGCCGACGAGCTCGTCCGCACGAACGAGGGGTGGCGCTCCCGGAGACGCGTCGGTCGAACCCTCATGGAGCAGGGAGACCGCGCCGTCCTCGGTCCCGGCTGAGCCCGGATTCGTCCTGCGCCGCCCCCCGACCCTTCCCCGTCCGGACGCGGCGAGCTACCCGTCTTCCCCCTCGCCAGACGGATGCAGGACCCGAGATGAGCGCTCCCCTCCACTACAGCCCCTTCGACCCCGAGATCTTCGACGACCCCCACCCGGTCTACGCGCGGCTGCGTGCCGAGAGCCCCGTCCACTACGTGGAGGAGTTCGACTGCTGGGCGCTCTCGACCTTCGAGGACGTCTGGGACGCCTGCCAGTCGCCCGATCTCTACACCGCCGAGAAGGGCACGACCGCCGGCCACGTCCTGCAGAACGTCGTCGAAGTCTTCCCGGCGCTCGACATGATGGATCCGCCGCGCCACACGGAGCATCGCGCGCTGATCAGCGATCGCTTCGGCCCCGGCTTCGCGAAGCGCTTCGAGCCCGCCTTCCGCGAGATCGTGCGGGAGCGCCTGGAGCTCGCGCGAGGCAAGGGGCGCCTAGACGTCGTGAAGGAGCTCGGGAGCCATCTGTCGACCGGGGCCGTCTGCCGGATCCTCGACTTCCCCGAGGCCGACGGCGACCTGCTCCGGGGCTGGGTCGAAGCCGTCTTCTACCGCGAGCCCGGACAGATCGGCATCACCGAGGCCGGGATCGAGGGCTTCGCGAAGCTCGACGCCTACTGCCTCGAGCTCGTGAAGGAGCGGCGCGCCTCCGGAGAGAAGAAGGGCGACATCCTCGGTCGCTATCTCGCCGCCGAGATCAGCGAGGGGCCCATGAGCGACGACAAGGTCGCCTCGCTCCTCAAGGAGCTCGTCGTCGCCGGGACCGAGACCCTGCCGAAGATGCTCGCGGCGACGCTGCTTCGCCTGGCCGAGCGCCCGGACGTCCGCCGCGAGGTCGCAGGCGACCCGTCGCTCGTCCTCGACGCCTTCATGGAGACGGTCCGCTACGACATGCCGACGCAGTTCATGGCGCGGGTCGCGAAGGTCGACACCGAGATCCGCGGTCGGCAGATCCGCGCCGGCCAGCCGATCCTGCTCCTCTACACGAGCGCGAGCCGCGACGAGGCCGAGTTCCCGGACGCCGATACCTGGGACCTCCACCGCCGCGCCCCGCGGACCGTCGGTTTCGGTCACGGCACCCACGCCTGTCTCGGACGACACGTGGCCCGCCTCGAGGCGCGGGTCGCCCTCGAGGAGATCCTCGCGGCGATGCCCGACTACACGGTCGACCTCGCCTCGTCCCAACGCCTCTACACCGAGTACGTGCAGGGATTCGCGTCCCTGCCGATCGAGTTCCAGCCCTACTAGGCTTCGAATCCATCCCGTCGCCCCGCGCGACCAGGAGTCCGACCGAATGTCCAGCGATGCCCCCGCCCTGCTCTCCCTCGAAGAGGCCGAAGCGCGCCTCCTCGCCCCCGGCAGCCCCTTCGAGCTCACGGAGGAGGAAGTCCTCGGGGAGACGATGCAGGTCTACAAGAACCGCGCGAAGTCCCTGCGCGAGCTGCTCCAGGCCTCCACCGCCCACGGAGACAAGGACTACATGGTCTTCGCCGACGGCCGCCGCTGGTCCTACGTCGATCACCTCGCGGATGTCGCGAGCGTGGCGGCGGCGTTCCGCGAGAACTACGGGATCGGCAAGGGCGACCACGTGGCGATCCTCGCGGCGAACGCACCGGAGTGGGTCCTCTCCTACTGGGCGTCCGTCTCCCTCGGCGCGGTCGTCATCTCGATGAACGGCTGGTGGCAGGGCGACGAGATCCGCTACGGGCTCGACCTCGCCGAGCCGAAGCTCCTCCTCGTCGACGAGCGCCGAAAGGAACGTCTCGCCGAGATGGACGGCGAGCCGGGCATGCCCGTCGTCTCCTTCGAGCAGGACTTCGAGGCGATCCGGACCTACGCCCCTGGCGCCGCTCTGCCCGACACGCCGATCGAAGAGGACGATCCGTGCCTGCTCCTCTTCACCTCCGGCACGACGGGCCGCCCCAAGGGCGCGCTCGTCTCCCACCGGACGCTGGTCGGGTTCACGATGTCGAGCTTCTTCATCGGCGCGCGCCGCGCGATGACCGAACCGCCGGCGGGCGAGCCCGGCGCCGTCCTCGCGCCCTTCCCGCTCTTCCACCTGTCGGGCTCGATGGGCAGCACGACCGCGACGCTCGCGGGCGGCGGGACGAGCGTCTGGCCGATGGGCCGCTTCGACCCGGCAAAGATCATCCAGCTCTCGATCGACGAGAACATCACGAGCTGGAGCGGCGCCACGACGCACGTCTTCCGCTTGATCGACCACCCGGACATCGAGAAGATCGACACGAGCCGCTTCTCGAGCGTCGGCGTCGGCGGCTCGGCCTCGACGCCGGAGCTTCTGCGGGCGGTGGCGGAGAAGTTCCCGCAGCTCGCGGCCTCCGTCGGGTCGGGATACGGCTCGAGCGAGACCGGCGGGCTCGTGAGCTACGCGAACAACGCGATGCTCCGCGAGGCCGAAAACTGCGTCGGACCGCCGCTTCCGACCGTCCAGATCCGGATCGTCGACGACGACGGCAAGGACGTGCCCGAAGGCGAAGCCGGCCGTGTCTGCGTCCGCAGCCCGCTCGTCATGCTCGAGTACCTGAACAACCCGAAGGCCAACGAGGAGAACTTCCTGCCGGGCCGCTGGGTCGACACGGGGGATCTCGGGCGTCTGATCGACGGTCGTCTCTACATCGAGTCCCGCATGCGCGACATGATCATTCGCGGCGGCGAGAACATCTATCCCGCCGAGATCGAGAACCGGATCGAGCTCCACCCGGACGTGGCCGAGGTCGCCGTGCACGGCGTCGACGACCGGGAGCTCGGACAGCGCGTCAAGGCGGTCGTCGTCCCGAACGAAGGGGCCTCCCCCTCCGAAGAGACGATCCGGGACTTCTGCGCAGAGAGCCTCGCCTACTTCAAGGTCCCGGAGTTCGTCGAGATCCGAAGGGAGCCCCTGCCGCGCAACGCGACCGGCAAGGTCATGAAGCACGTCCTCGAGGGCCTCGGCGAGAACACCTTCGTCGAGGAATAGGCGAGCGAGACCCCGGAGACCGGAGGGCCGACCATGTCCGAAGAGAATGCCGGCACGCGCCACGACGACTCGGCCCAGCCGGGCGCGGCGAGTCGCCAGGACACGCCGGACGCCGTTCGGCAGCTGATGCGGAACGTGATGCGCGTGGTTCCGAAGGTCCGGCGCGCCCGCCAGGGACTCGCGGAGCGGCTGCGCCGGCTGCGCGGTGCGCCGCACGTCGTCCACCTCTTCCACCAGGTCGACGACGCCTACAGCGATCTCGCGATCCAGGCGGCCGCGGAGCTCGCCGAACGCTACGACGTCGAGCTCCGCTTCCACCTCGTGGGGCAGGCCGCCGAGCTCTTCGCCCCGGAGCCCGACCTGCTGGCCGCCTACGCGCGGCGGGACAGCGCGACCGTGGCGCCCCACTACGGGCTCTCCTTTCCGGCCGAAGCGAAGGCGCCGCCGACGGACCGGGTCGCCCTCGTCGAGGCGATGCTCGCCGGGCGCCTCGAGGACCCGGGCTTCCTCGAGCTCGCGCTCGAGGCCGGCCGGGCGCTTTGGAACGACGACGAGCCGGCCCTCCGCGCCCTCGAGGCGCGCGCGCCGGCGGCGAGCGCGCCCGAACGAAAGGCCGCGCTCGAGGCGGGCAACGACCTCCGCTCGCGCTGGCGCCACTACTCCGGGGGCATGTTCTACTACGGCGGCGAGTGGTACTGGGGCGTCGACCGCCTCCACCACCTCGAGCGCCGACTCACGCGCTACGGCGCGCGCCGCCCCGGGCAGGACGCGTCGATCCGCTTCGACCGCCCGCCCCTCGACGCCGGCACGATCCAGAACGACGGACGACTCCGACTCGAGATCTACCCCTCCCTCCGCTCCCCCTATACCGCGATGATCTTCGATCGGAGCATGGCGCTCGCCGAGAGCGTCGGGATTCCCGTCGAGCTTCGCCCGGTCATGCCGATGGTGATGCGCGGCGTCCCCGCCCCCGCCGCGAAGGGGCTCTACATCCTGAGCGATGCGCTCCGGGAGTCGGAGCACGAAGGCGTTCCCTTCGGCGACATGTACGATCCGATCGGCGAGCCGGTCCTGCGCGGCTTCTCGCTCTGGCCCTTCGCGCGCGATGCCGGGCGCGGGCCCGAGTATCTCTCTTCGTTCCTTCGGGCCGCGTTCGCCGAGGGGCGCAAGACCGGAGACGAGGCCGGCCTTCGCTTCGTGGTGGAACGGGCCGGGCTCGACTGGGACGAGGCGCGAGCGCACCTCGACACGGACGCCTGGCGCGACGAGCTCGAAGCGAACCGCCAGACGATGTACGAAGAGCTGGGGCTCTGGGGCGTGCCGAGCTATCGCCTGCTCGACTCGGAGGGACGCACTCTCCTCTCGGTCTGGGGCCAGGATCGGCTCTGGCTGGTCGCGGCGGTGATCCGAGAGACCCTCGCCGAATCCGCCTAACGCAGGGCGCCCAGCTCGCGACGGACGATCGGCAGCAGCTCCTCGCCGACGCGGGCGATCTGGTCGTCGACCCGAGCGGCCTCGATTCCCTTCACGTGGACGCGGAGGTTGAACGCGTCGCATCCGCCGTCCTGCGCGACGCGGATCAGCCCCTCGGCCACCTCCTCGGCGCTCTCCGAAGCGATCATCTGCTGACCGTCCCCCCAGTGATCCTGCGCCGCAGAGGGGGCGTAGCTCCGGTAGAAGTCCATCTGCTGGGCGACCTCGTCGGAGGGGGCCGGTCCGAGCCAAACGCGACGGATGGCGATGCGCGTCCCCGCCCCGCCGGCCTCGCGGTAGGCCTCGCAGAGCTCGCGCATCCGGACGGGCGTCTGCAGCGAATCGAAGAGGACCCCGACCCCGACCGACGCCGCCCGCGCCACGGCCTTCGGTCCCTGCGCCGCCGAGACGACGGGAACCGGCGCGTCCCGGGTCGCCGCGATCGCCGCGTCTTCCGAGAGCGGCGCTTCGGCCTCTCCCCGAAGCGCCGCCGCCAGAGGCGGAAGCGAAGCTCGGAACACCCGCGCGCGATCCGCGTAGTCGAGGCCGGCCATCTCGAAGTCCTGCGCGAGGCCGCCCACGGCGACGCCGAGTCCCACGCGACCCGGGAAGCGAGCGGCCAGCCAGGCCGCCTGCTCCGCGACGTGCGACCAGGAGTAGAGCGGGAGCAGAAGAGGACAGGCAGCGGCCCACATCCGCTCGGTCGCCTCGAGGAGCCAGCCCGCGAGCTGGAGTGGATTCGGGACGTAGTCCGGGAAGCCGCCGTGGTGCTCACTCGTCATCAGCCCGTCCCAGCCGGCCCGCTCGGCCACCCGCGCCTGCGCGCACATCTGCTCCACCCGCTCGACCGGCGGGAGGCGATGGGGATAGATCCGAAGCGAGATCTGTCCGGGGGCGAGCGGCGTCACGACGAGACGGTAGCGAGTCCGACGCTCGCGCGACCGACGTTCCCGTCCGGCGGCTTGGGCAGCGCGCGTCGACCGACTAGCCTCCCGCCCCATGTCGAAGACGCGCATCGTCCTGGGCCTCGCCGGCCTCGTCCTCCTGGGCCTCGTTCTCTGGCAGCGGCATCTCCCGATCAGCGGGAGCGGCTGGGTCGCGAAACGCCTCTGCAGCGCCGTCTTCGTCGCGGGGCGGGCGCCCGAAGACGCGGTCGAAGCCTCGCTCCCGCTGCCGGCTCCGATACCGATCCCGGGCGAGATCGACCCCGAGGCGAGGAGCGTGACGGCGTGGTTCGCGAACGCCCTCGCGCCCAGCACCGCACGTCATCGGCCCGGCCTGGGCTGCACCCTCGACGACCCGGGCGGCGCGCCCTCCCCGCTCGACGCGGTCTCGTTCGCGCCGCGACCGAGCCCGCTCCGACCGCTCCGGGTCCTCGAGTCGAAGCCCGCGCTGGAGGCGGCCGTCGCGACCGCCTTCGACCCGGACGATCTTCCCGGGTACGGAACCCGTGCCGTCGTCGTGTTCCATCGCGGTGCCCTCGCCGCGGAAGCCTATGCCGAGGGCTTCGACCACGCGACGCCGCTCCCCGGCTGGTCCATGACGAAGAGCGTGACGAGCGCGATGGTCGGGCTGCTCGCCGACCGCGGCCGGATCGACGTGAACGCACCCGTGCCGCTCTCGGAGTGGCCCCCCGGCGATCCGAGGCAGAGGATCACCTGGGACGACCTGCTCCGGATGAGCAGCGGCCTCCGTTTCGAGGAGAGCTACGACCTGCCGAACGCGGACGCGATCCAGATGCTCTTCGGGAGCGGGCGGGGGAATCGGGGACGTTATGCGGCGACCCGCGGACTCGCCCATCCTCCGGACACCGTCTGGAGCTACTCGAGCGGGACCAGCAACCTGTTGCAGTACGCGATGCGCGAGATCGCCTTCGAGGGCGATCTGGCCGCCTATCTCCGCTTCCCGCACGAAGCCCTCTTCGGCCCGACCGGCATGACGAGCGCGGTGCTCGAGCCCGACGCGAGCGGCGTCTACGTGGGCTCCTCCCACATGCTGGCGACCGCGCGGGACTGGGCCCGCTTCGGCCAGCTCTATCTGGACGAGGGCCGCGTCGGCGGTCGGACCGTGCTCTCGCCGGACTGGGTCCGATACACGCGGACGCCCACGCCGACGAACGACGAGGGGATCTACGGCGCCCATTGGTGGCTGAACACCGATCCCTCGGAAGGGTCGCGTCGATGGCCCTCGCTCGATCCCGACGTCTTCGCCGCGACCGGCTTCGAGGGGCAGTACGTGATGGTCGTCCCGAGGCACGAGCTGGTGGTCGTCCGCCTCGGCGTCGACCGGGGGCCGCACATCGACATCGAGGCCCTCGTCGCCCGAATCGTCGACGCCGTCTCGGACGACGCCGCCGCCGGCTAGCGCGTCTTCTCCCGGATCAGGATCTCCTGCGCGATCGTCGCCAGGTGGACACCGTCCCGGGCGTAGACCTGGCCGATCCCGAGCCCCCGGGCGCCCGTCACACCGTGCCCCATGAAATCGTGGAGCACCCACTCGTCGTGTCGACCGGGGCGGTGGAACCAGATCGCGTGATCGAGGCTCGCGCCGACGAAGACGTCGTCGTAGTTCTCGGCGTCGTGGTAGGGATCGGGTCGCTTCGGGTGGGCGAGGCTCGCCGCCTCGGTCGGAATGTCGTCCGAGGCGTAGGCGAGCCCACAGGCCTGCAGGATCGGATCGTCTCCGATCTCCTGGGCGATCTTCAGCCAGGCCGCCGAGTGGGGCACGCCCGGCTCGACCCGAACCGAACGGCGGGACAGGATCGGTCCCCAGCTGTCCGGCTCGAGGTCTTCCGGACCCGGGACGTCGGGCAGCGTCCGGGTCTGCACGTCCGCCTGACTCGCTTCGCGGATCTGGAACGACGCGGAGAGATTGAGGATCGGTCCGATCGACTGCCGCGCGACCACCCGCCGGGTGACGAAGGATCGGCCGTTCCGGATCCGATCGACCTCGAAGCGGATCGGCTCCTCGGTGTCTCCGGCGCGAATGAAGTAGGCATGGAGGGAATGCGGCAGGTGGTCTTCGTCGACCGTGTGACAGGCCGCCCGCAGGCCCTGCGCGACGACCTGACCGCCGTAGAGTCCGCCCCAGGGATAGGCCGGGCCGATCCCCACGTAGACGTCGGGACCGTGGGATTCGAGGTCCATCAGGGTCTGGAAGTCGGTCACGTCGTACGGCATGGGCGCGCAGGATAGCGGCGCTTCGACGACGCGCGACGACACGCGCGTCCACGGGACGCGCGAGAACACACCCGTCCCGCGGACGCGCGCCCCGCCGACCCGGCTAGGAGAGGCGGGGAATCAGGTGTTCGCCCGTCAGCTGGATGCTGCGCAGCACGCTCTCCTGACTGACATGACCCATCTGCATGAGACACATGAGCCGGTCGCAGCCGATGGACTGATAGCCGCGCAGCTTCGCCTCGCAGGCTTCCACGTCCCCGATCACGACGGACGGAATCGGCTCCATCACCTCGAAGACCTCCACCGGATCGAGCTTCTCGCCCGCGAGCTGCCGATTCAACATGGCGATCACCGGGATCGGATCGTTCAGGTCGAGGTCGTCGTAGACCTCGGGCGCGGCGAGCGCCGCGTCGCTCGAGGGCGCCGAATCCTTCAGGTCGCCGCGAATCGCGTCGATCCACGTGTCCCGCGGCACGTGGAAGACCGTCGGCGCCGCGTTGATGAACCAGAGCACCGCTTCGGCCGCCCCCGACTCGATGGCCTGGTCCCTCGTCTCGCAGCAGTGCATGAAGGTGAAGACCGAGCGCTGCGCGTTCACGAATCGGCCGACGGGCTCGGCGGATTCGAGGCCCCGCTCGTACTCCCGCAGCATCTGCTCGAGGGAATCGAGCGGCGACACGAGCGTCGTCGCGAGCACGCCCACGCCGAGCTCCCCGGCCATCCGGAACGACTCGGGGCTGGTCGCGGTCTGCCAGAGCCTCGGGTGCGGCGTCTGCACGGGCTTCGGCACGACGTTCCGCGGCGGGATCGTCGCGTGCTCGCTCTTCCACTCGAAGACGTCTTCGGTCCACATGCGAGGAATCATCGTCAGCGCTTCCCGGAGCTGCTCGCGCGAAGCGTCCGGGTCGACCTCGAAGGCTTCCCACTCCGTTCCACCCGAACGCGCGAGACCGAGTTCGAGTCGGCCGCCGCTCACCTGATCGAGGAAGGCCGCCCGCTCGGCCACGCGGAGCGGATGGTTGATGTTGAAGGGCGCGAGCACCCCCGAGTGACCGAGGTGGATCCGCTCGGTGTGCTGCGCGAGGACTGCGAGCATCATCTCCGGGGAGGAGCTGTAGGAGAACTCGGTCGCCCCGTGATGCTCGACGGTCCACCAGCAACCGAAGCCGAGGCCGTCGGCGAGCTTCGCCTGCTCGATCGCGTCCTGGAGGATCCGCCCCTCGAAAGCGCGGTCCGAGGTCTCGCCCGGGGGCAGCGCACGTTGCAGCTCGGAAAAGATGTCGAGGATCATGGCGGGACCTCCTCGACCCACTCTACCCGAACGAGAGGGGCGCGCACTCGCAGAGCGCGCTCCGTCGCGCGAAGATCGGAGGTCGACGCCACACGGCGGACGGGAGGAGCTTCATGGCGGAGACAGCGGCCGGGTCCTGGGAAGTGCAGTCCCTCTTCCACTTCGTGGTGAACGCTTCGGACTTCGAGCGCTCTCTCGCGTTCTACACGCGACTCGGCTTCCAGGTCCTGCGCGACAACCGGGACGTGGTCTGGCCCGACTACGTCGGACACAACTTCGGTCTCCGCCGGGCGCAGGGTCGGGGCGCCCTGCTCGGCCTCGGCACCTCCGAGCACCATACGCGTCTCGACCTGATCGAGTGGCTCGAGCCCCGATGGGAGAACCCCGACGTTCCGCACGATCCGGAGCGCGTACCGCGGGTGATGGCACTCCGGACGCGCAACCTCCGCGCCGCCTACGAAGAGCTTCGGGCGGAGGGCTTCGACTTCATCGGCGAACCGATGGACCCGAACCCGACGACGGGCGTCGAATCGGTCGTCTGTCTGCGGGACCCGGACGGGTACGTCGTCGAGCTGATCGAGTACATGGGGGATCGGCTCGGCAGCCGGGTGGACGATCTCGAGACACGCCAGGACGACCCGGGTCAGGCCTAGCATGTCGAACGTCGACTCGGTGATGGGCGTGAGCGGCCAGACCTTCTGGGTCGTCGGGGCCGGCGGCGGCGGGATCGGCACGGCGTCGAGCCTCGCGCTCGCGAGGGCCGGAGCCCGGGTCCTGGCCCTCGACATCGACGAGGCGGCGCTCGCGCCCGCGGTCGCAGGCGCCGCCGGCGCCGCGGGGATGATCGAGCCGCTCGTCGTCGACGCCGCGGATCGGCGCGCCGTCGAGGCCCTCGTCGAGGCGAGACGAGCCGACGACGCGCTTCCGAAGGGCATCCTCAACGTCGTCGGCGGTCTCGGGCTCGACCGCTTCCACCGCATCACCCGGGTCGACGACGCGACCTACGAAGCGATCTTCGAACGCAACCTCCGATCCGCCTGGCTCGTCTCGCAGGCCTTCGCGAAGGCGGCGATCCCGGCGGGCCATCGCGCGAGCCTCGTCTACGTCGCTTCGATCGTGGGCCTCGAGGCGATGCCCTTCGGCGCGCCCTACGCGATGGCGAAGGCGGCGCTCCTCTCCCTCGCCCGGACCCAGGCCCTCGAGTGGGGTCCCAGCGGACTCCGCGTGAACGCGGTCGCCGCCGGGACGATCCGGACCCCGCGCAACACCGACAGCGACGGCGACCTCGATCGCCGGACGCTTCCCCTCGGCCGCAGAGGAACCCCCGACGACATCGCGCGCGCGGCCCTCTTCCTGCTCTCGGATCTCTCCGAATGGATCACGGGCCAGGTCATCGCGGTCGACGGCGGCGCCTCGATCAAGCCCGCCTACCTGGACGACGACGGTCTGCCGGTCTTCGTGAACGACGCGGCGCTCCGCACCCGACTCCTCCGGGACGAGGCGGACTGAACGAGCCACCGGGACGCTTCGGGTCGCTATGCTGACAGGCCGCACGCGGAGGCAGGAGGGCGCGTCATGAGTTGGGACACGATCATCGTCGGCGCCGGGTCCGCGGGCTGCGTCCTCGCGGCGCGCCTGTCCGAGGACCCGAGCCACCGGGTCCTGCTCGTCGAGGCCGGCCCCGCGCACGACCCGAACGCCCTGCCCGAACAGGTCGAGTTCCTCGGCCGCGGCTACGCGTGGCCGATCGAGTGGGGCGAAGAAGTCCGGTCGAGCGACGGACGCACGCTCCCGTACCTGCGCGGACGGGGCGTCGGCGGCTCGTCGAGCATCAACGGCGGCGTGGCGATGCGCGCCGAGCCGGCCGACCTCGCGAGCTGGCCGGTCGGATGGCGGTGGGACGAGATGCTCCCGTGGTTCTGTCGCCTCGAGAGCGACGCCGAGTTCGGCGACGCCGACCATCACGGCGACGCAGGACCGATCCCGATCTGCCGCTGGGCCGAAGCCGACTGGGACCCCACCTACCGCGCCTTCTACGAAGCCTGTCTCGGCCAGGGGATCGGCGAGTGTCCGGACCAGAACGCTCCCGACACGACGGGCGTCGGGGCGATCCCGATGAACCGGGACGGCAAGCGACGGCTCTCCGCCGGCCCGACCCACCTCTTCCCGGCCCTCGGGCGCAGCAACCTCGAAGTCCGCGCCGAGACCCGGGTCGCGCGGGTCACCTTCGACGGCACCCGCGCGAGCGGCATCGCCCTCGCCTCCGGCGAGTGCCTCGAGGCGGGCCGCGTGATCCTCTCGGCGGGCGTGCTCCACACTCCGCTCTTGCTCTGGCGCTCCGGCCTCGGCCCGGCCGACGCGCTCCGGGCCAACGGACTCCCCACGCGGGTGGACCTCGCGGGCGTCGGACGCCACTGGACCGATCACATGGTGATCCAGCTCTCCGCCCCGCTCTCCGCGCGCTTCGAACGCCCCGGCAGCGACGGCATCCAGATCCTCGCGCGGGTCTCCGCCGAGGGATCTCCCTGGAACAACGATCTGCAGATCACACCCTGGTGCGAACGGACCGGACCGGACGCCTATCAGCTGAACCTCAGCGTCTCGCTCCAGCAGCCCTTCGGCGAGGCCCACATCGAGGCGACGGGCCCCGAAGCCGACGCGCGCGGACGCTACGCATGGCCCTTCCCGAGCGAAGCCGGGAACGTCGAGCGCCTTCGTTTCGGCTATCGGCTCGCCGCGCGGATCCTCGCCGAGAGCAAGGTCGCCGACGACGCCGCTCCCCTGCGCGCCCTTGCGGATCAGCGCGACGCGGACATCGACGCGTGGATCGCCGAGCATCACGGCGCGTTCTATCACGGCGTCGGCAGCTGCCGGATGGGCGCGGACGACGCGGATCCCGTCGATCTCGACCTGCGCGTCCGGGGAACGGACGGCCTGTACGTGATCGACGGCGCGACGATTCCGCGGGTCACGCGGAGCAACACGCACATCGTGATCGCGGCGCTCGCGGAGCGCGCCGCGGCGATGCTCCGGGGACAGGAGGGCCTCTGATGCACGCGTCGCCCCAGAGCGAGGACTGATCCACCATGCCCCGCGCGCCCCTCTACTCGAAGACCGCCGACGAGATCCTGTCGCCCGATGCGATCGAGGAGCCGCAGGCGATCTATGCGCGACTGCGGGAACGGAGTCCCGTCGCGCGGATCGGGGAATCCGGGGTCCACACCGTCGCGACCTGGGGCTTGATCGACGAGGTTCTCGGTCGGGAGGCGGACTTCTCCGCCAACCTGACGGGGGTGCTCTACCGCGGTCCGGATGGCGCGCCCGAGGTCTTCCCGCTCGCGACCGGCGGCAACGCGGTCATCGCGACCGCCGACGAGCCCCACCACGCGATCCATCGCGCGACGGCCCAGCCCCGCCTCGACGCGCGTCGAACGACGACACCCGAGATGGAAGTGCGCCTGCGGGGCTGGACGCGGCGTGCGCTCGTCCCCTGGCTCGAGGCCGGCGGGGGCGACGTCGTGCCGATCGCGGAAGTCGTCCCGGCCCTCGCCGTCGCGACGCTGCTCGGCCTGCCGGACGCCGACGTGGCCGACTTCCGGACCTGGTCGATGATGGGCGGAGACATCCTCGCCGGTGAGGCGGACAGCGAACGACTCACCTTCCTCGCGACCGAGTCCGCGAACATGGCCCGCTACCTGGGCCGACACTTCGATGCGATCGACACGCCCGATCCGGATCCCGGAGCACCCCTCCTCCACGCGTTGTCCCGCGCGCACCGAAGCGGCCGGATCACGCGCGACGAGGCGATCGGCATCGCCATCGTGATGTTCGGCGCCGGCGGCGAGTCGACGGCGGCGCTGATCGGCTCGACGCTCCGACTGCTGGCGGAGAACGAAGACCTCGCCGACCGACTTCGGGACGACCCGACGCTCGTCCCCCGCTTCGTGGAGGAGGTCGTCCGCCTCGAGCCGCCCTTCAACTTCCACTACCGGGTCGTGCGGCGCGCGTGCCGCCTCGGCGGCTACGACCTCGAAGAGGGCGACCGCCTGATGCTCCTCTGGGCCTCCGCGAATCGGGACCCGGAGATCCTCGAGGCGCCCGACGCGCTCCGTCTCGATCGCAAGCACCCGAAGAACCACCTGAGCTTCGGCCGCGGCGCCCACTTCTGCATCGGCGCCCCCCTCGCCCGCCTCGAAGCGCGCGTCGTCGTCGAAGAAGTCCTCGCCGCGACGAAGCGGATCGCCCCCGACCGCCCCGAACGCGGCCGACCGGCCTGGGCCCGCTACGCGAAGAGCATCTTCATCCGGCGGCTCGAAGGCCTCGACCTCGTCGCCGAAGCCGGCTGACGCTCAGCGTCCCAGGAACCGACCGATCCCCTCTCGAAGCAGGTCCTCGGTCGCGTTCCGGTCCGCCTCCTCGGCGTCGCTCCCCTCGCCCTCCTTGCGCTTGCCGAAGATCTTGTCGGTCAACGCTTCGGCCGCCCGGTTCTTGAGCTCGTCCTGGGCCTTGCCGGAGAGCGCGGTCAGGTCGGGCGCGATCGTCGGGGACTCCGTCGTGCCGCCGATGTGGAGCGGCAGGACGACGATGCCCTCCTGCCCGAGCACCGGCGCGAGCCGGTCGGCCCGCGCCAGGATCTTCTCGGACAGCGCCTCGGAGAAGCGGAAGGTCCCGTCCGCCGACACCGCCCCGTCGAGCCCGACCTTCCCGATCGCGTCGATCGCGAAGTCCTGGGCGGCGATCTCCAGGTTCTTCGCGTGGATCGTGCCGTCGAGGACCTCGAGGGCGAGCCCGATCCCGTCGAAGACCGTCCGGTCCCCGGCGAGCGCCTCGGGTACGACGTCGCGAATCGAGGAGGCGGCGAGCTGACCGATCCCGGGATCCGCGGCGAGCCGACCGACGAGCGTATTCAGCACGTTGACCTGCTCGAGCGCACCCGCCCCGACGTCGAGGCGGAGCTTGCCGACGAGGCTCTTCTTGAGCGACTCCCATTCGAGGCTGTCCCCGGCGAGCTCGACATCGCCTCCCAGCGTCCCGGTCACGGCTTCCGCCGGCACGCCCATTACCGCCGCGGCCAGCTCTCCGGCATCGAGGTCGCGCACACGGGTCTTCAGGTCGAAGGGCGAAGCCCCGGGCGGACCGAGGAAGACGTCCCCGGCGAGCTCGACGGTCCCGCCGGCGAGGCCAATCGCGACCTGGTCGAGGGTGACGTCGGAACCGGTCCCGGTGCTCCGGTAGTTCGCGTCGATCACGATGTCCGAGAGGTCGAAGCCGGCGAGTCGGGCCTCGCTCGCGCGGACCGACACGGGATAGCCCGCCTTCGGCGGGTCAGGAGTCAGCTCCACGTCGATCCGCAGCGCATCGACGTGCTCGACCGTCTCGCCCCCTTCGAGCCGCACGCCGAAGAGCGCCGGCTGGAGGGAGGGACTCTCGAGCACGACGGTCCCCTGCAGCGGATCGAGCGAAGCCAGGCGGACCTCCCCCTCGATCTCGCTCGCGAGCCCGGTGTCCGCGGGCTTCGAGGAGCGCACGATGCCGGAGAAATCGATCGAGATCGGTCCGTCGAGCGCGAGGTCCGTTCCCGTGCTCGTGAAGTCGTCGATGACGAGCGCGAGGCCTTCGGCGCGCGTCCGATCCTCGTAGACGATCGTGCCCCCGTCGATCTCGAGGGCCGCGATCGCGAGCGCCATCCCGCCCGACTCGGGCTCGGGTGCCGGCGTCGGCGCCGGATCGGCGCTGCCGCCGAGACTCGCGAAGTTGTACCCGTCCTTCGTCTGGATCACGCGGATCGACGGCGCGTCCAGCCGGATCCCGCTCACCTCGATCCGACCGGAGAGCGCCGGCAGGATCCGCACGCCGACGAAGGCCTCGTCGAGGGACAGGAAATCGGGCTTCCCGAAGCGCGGGTCTTCCGAGACCCGCAATCCGGCGAGACGAACGGCGAGCCCGCCGGAGAAGGCGACCTCGGCCCTTTCGAAGGACACGTCGCGCGCGGCCGCGTCGCTCGCGAAGCCGGCGAGCGTGCCCCGGTTCTCTTCGAGGTAGCCGTTCAGGTTCGAGACCGCGACGAAGATGACGGCGACCAGCACCACGACGACGAGGACCAGACCGATCAGGAGCTTGCGCATCCTTCCCCCCTTGCGCCGAACGGCGCGCTCACGAGCTCCGCACCGCGCGTTCCGCGCAGGTCTAGGGTGCGGGATTCCGCCCGTCGGATCAAACCCGCGGCCCGGATCGTGGAGACGTTCCCGGGGCGTCCGGAGTTCCGTCGCTTCCGATCGATCTCCGGGCGCCCGGTCAGCGCGCTTCGACGGACAGGCGCGTCTCGAGGATCCCCGCCCGATCTGCCCGACACGCGCGCGCCGCCTCGAAGAGCGAGAGCTGCCCCTCGGCCCGGATCAGATTGTGCTCCGCGGCGGACCCGAAACGATCGCGATCCCACCCGAAGTAGGATTCCTCCAGCGCGTCCGTCGCGTAGCGGGTCGCCAGCTCGAGGGCGAGCCGCTCGGTCGCATCGACGAGGGCGTCGCGCTCGGCGCGATCGAGGGGCCGATCGAAGCCCCCCGCGAAACCCTCGATCGACGCCTCGAAGACGTCCAGATCGAAGACCGCCTCGCGCTCGTCCTCTCCGCGCCGGTTGCACCAGGAGCGCCAGGCGTCGCCCCACTCGGCGTGGAGGGGCGCCCGCATCAACGTGTCGAAGTCGATCAGCGCGACGGCCTCGTCCCGCCCCGGCAGGGCCTCGCCGGCGAAGAGCACGTTCGAGATCTTGAGATCCGCGTGGATCACCCGCTCGCGCGTCCGCGGCGAGGCACCCAGCGCTCCGAATCCGGCGTCGATCCGCGCGCGAAGATCCGACACATCCGCGTGTCGGATGTGACCCGCGTGCCGTTCGAGCGCCTCGAGGAGTCGCTTTCGGTAGAGTGGCGTGTCCCGGAACGGAAGTCCCATCGGCGCGAGCGGCGCTTCGAAGTCGTCGAGGGTCGCGTGGAATCGCCCCACCAGGGCACCGGCGGACCTCGCCTGCTCGACCGACTGGAGGCGATGGAAGCTCACGCCGTCGAGTCGCGTCAGCAGACGCCAGCGCCCCCCCGGTCCGAGATCGAGCCCGAGGGCGCCGTCGACGGTCGCCACCAGCTCGAAGGTCGGGAACCCGCGCGCCGCGAGGTGCCGCGTGACCGCGGCGATGTTGTCCTGAATCGCGGGGGAGAAGACGTCGCTCACGCGCTGCAGGACGAAGCGTCCTCCGTCGCTCGCGTTCAGGCGCACCGTCTGGTGGAGGAGACCCGTCGCGCCCGGCTCGACTTCGAAGCCCGACGCCAGCGGCGCCCAGGCACGCCGGAGCTCCGCCGACGGCACCCCCGCCTCCCCGCTCAAACGCCCGCCTCCGCCCGGAGTGTCTTCGCGCGCTCGTCCCGGCCGTCGTGATGCCACCCCGGCGCATCGAAGACGTAGCGGAGCGCCTCGCGCAGGCTGCCCGCTCGGCGCACGTCCCGGAACAGGTCGACGTGACCGTGGACGAGGACGGTCCACGGATCGAAGGTCCCGAGATTCTTCGTGAGCCCGTAGACGACCGGCTCCGCGTCGAGCTCCGGACTGAAGGTGCCGAAGAGCTTGTCCCAGACGATGAGCACGCCCGCATGGTTCCGGTCGAGGTACCGCGTGTTGGAGCCGTGGTGGACGCGGTGATGGGAGGGCGTGTTGAAGACGGCCTCGAACCAGGCCGGAAGCCGGCGAACGGCCTCGGTGTGGGTCCAGAACTGGTACGTCAGGTTGAGCCCCATCATCAGCAGGATCATCGCGGGATCGAACCCCAGGGCCGCGATCCACAGCCAGAAGACCGGCTTGTAGGTGCGCTCGACGACGCCCTGACGGAGCGCCGTCCCCAGGTTCATGTACTCCGAGGAGTGGTGGTTCACGTGCCCGGCCCAGAAGAAGCGGACTTCGTGATTCAGCCGGTGGAACCAGTAGTACGTGAAGTCGTCGAGAAAGAAGAGTGCGACCCAGGCCCAGGGCTGGCGCCCGACGACGTCCCGGAGCGGGCTCCACTCGTGCAGCTCGAACATGACCGCCACGAGCAGGGTCTTGGGGACGATCTCGATCAACACGGACGCGATCAGCATGCACTGGGACGCGACGAAGTCCCGCCCGTGGTACAGCCCCCGGTTCGCGCGCGCCGACCAGACCGCCTCGACCACGATCGCCAGAAAGAAGATAGGGAGCACGTACTGGATGAGCTTGTCGTCCAGCAGCGTCTGGAAGGCGGTCTCGAAGCGGGGCGTCATGGCGGCCCGATGATGCCCCGGCGGGCCGGGCGCGGCCAACGCCGCGCGCCCTGCCCCGGCGAGTGCCTAGCGCGTCTTGTGGATCACGTTCTCGGCGAACCAGTTGATCTGGCCGATCTTCTCTTCGAGGGTCTGCGTGTCCGGCGTCCCGTCGTAGGGGTTGCGGAAGGCGAAGATCGCCTCGGTCACGCCGAGGTCCTCGAGCCGCTTCACGCCGTCGACACTGAAGGCCTCGGCGCCCATCGACTGGTACTCGAAGGGCTCGTTCTCGCGCCCGTACTCCTTCCGGTAGCCGTCGATCTCGTGGACCATCGCCGCGAGGTCCTCGTACGAGCCCCCGGCGTGGATGAATCCGTCCGCGACGCGCGCGGCCCGGCGGAGCGCCGGCTTCGCGTGGCCGCCGATCAGGATCGGGACCTTGACCTTCGGGACCGGCGTGACCTGCATCGAGTCGATCTGGAAGATCTCGCCGTCGTAGCCGAAGAATTCCCCGGAGAGGAGCCCCGTCAGGATGTCGAGCATCTCGTCGAGGCGCTTTCCGCGCTTCTCCCAGGGTATCTGGCAGGCCGCGAAGTCGTCGGGCCAAGGGCTGATCCCGACACCGAAGGTGAAGCGCCCGGGGAACATGGCGCCCAGCGAGGCGAGCTGCTTGGCGACCACGACCGGCTGGCGGATCGCCAGCTTGTAGACCGAGGTCGAGAAGCAGAGCTTCTCGGTCACCGCGGCCATCGCGGGGACCACGACGAAGGGCTCGAGGAAGGGCACGCCTTCGAGGAACTCCCGGTCACCCGTCCCGTTGTAGGGGTACTTGCTGTCCGACTCCTCGGGGTAACAGATGCTGTCCGGCAGCGTGAAGGTGTCGACGCCCGCCTCTTCGCACGCGAGCGCGAGCGGCAGGTAGAAGTCGGGGTTGCACATCGTGGCGTGGTAGGCGAAGCGCATGGTCTCTCCTGGGGCGGCACTCGGAATGGGCGGCGCGGTCGCGACACTCTAACCGCGCGAGGCAGCGGTGGGCAGGGCCGGCGTCGTCAGTGGATCTCGTCCTCGTCGAGAGAGAGCACTTGCGAGAGCTGACTGGCGTAGAGCAGGAGCTGGTCGAGGAGCATCGCGACCGGCGGACTGAAGTCGAAGCCCATGAAGGCACTCGCGGAGAGCTCCATGAAGGGCTCCGCCAGGTCGACCGCGTCCTTCGCGTTCGTCATCCCGGCGTGGATCCGACCGAAGAAGGCCTCCTGATCGGCCTTGCCCTCGTCGGCCACGCTCTGCCGAAGCGCCTCCAGGAGCGGGATCAGCTGGTCCTGGGCGTATTCGAGGGGATCGAAGGCCACGCGCTTCTCCGGTCGCGTAGTATGCGACCGGGGGACCTTAGGCCTCCGGAGGCCGCTGTGAAGGGCGGCGGCCGGGCGGAGCCCCGAGGGCGCGCAGGGCGGCCCTCAGCGCTCCCAGATCGGCACGACGGGCGCCTTCCCCTCGACCTGCTCCGGCGTGAAGCCACCCCGGCGATGGCGGGGCCCCGGGTAGCCGGCGACCCGCCAGCCGGCGAAATCGGCGTTCCCCCCGTAGGACGGATCGGCCAGGAATCCGACGATCGTGTGGACCCGGAGCGTCTCGAAGAACATCGTCGAAGGCAGCTGCTCTCCGAGCGCCCACTCCGGGGCCTGCCCCTTCTCGAGATCCCTCAGGATCGCGTCCTGCTCGGCCGGATCGAGGGCGGCGAACGCCTTCGCATGGCGCGCCTTCGCCACGCCGTCGAGGCCGGCCAGCCCACCCTTGTAGAGGGGCACGGCAGCGGCGTCCTCGTTCGCGAGCGCCTTGTCGATGAAGTTCACGCAGTTCGCTTCCTTCGCGCCGGGCTCGTGATCGGTCGGGATGATCCGCGCGGTCGCGGCCTCGAGCGTCGCCCACTCCGCCTCGGTCAAGACGACCGGCTTCGTCGACTCGGAGGCGGCCCGCGCCGCGTCGGGACGCGGCAGGTTCAGGGCGACGAGCAGCCCCGCTCCGTAGAGCCCGCCCCGCTGGAGGAAGGCGCGCCGGTCGAGACCGGCCTGGCGTTCGTCGTGGTCGGACATCAGAGCGCCCCCTTCTTCGCTTCGCGGACGAAGTGGTCCGCGACGCGGTAGGCGTTGGCGAGGATCGTGAGGGTCGGGTTGTAGCCGGCCGTCGTCGGCATGAAGCTCCCGTCGACCACCCACAGGTTCGGCACCTCGTGACTCCGGCACCACTTGTCGAGCACGGACTTCGACGGATCGACTCCCATGCGCGCCGTCCCGTGATTGTGGGCGTTGCCCTTCTGGGCCTGGGTCTTCGAGATGTGGAGCTCGGGGTTGCGTCCCGAGGCCACGTGCTTAGCCCCGGCAGCCTCCGCGACCTCGAGGAGCTTCTTCTCGTACCAGTCGTACATCGCGAGGTCGTTGTCGTGCTGGCGCTTCGTGACCCGGGGAACCGGGAGCCCGAAGCGGTCCTTCACTTCCGGGTCGAGGTCCACGCCGTTCTCCTCCATCGGCATCTCCTCGCCGATCAGGGCCAGCGTGAGCGTGCGCGGAAAGGCGCGGATCCGATCCTTCAGCCCCGCCCCCCAGCTCGCACCGAAGGGCTGGTCGCCGGCGAGCACCGCCGAGTAGGCGATCGGCTGATGGGTGAACGTGTTCAGCTCCGCGACGACGCCGCCGCGGATGAACCCGCGCTCGGAATCACTGGCATGCAGATCGTCGAAGGCCGCGTGGCTCTCGAAGCCCGTGTAGGTCCGCAGGTCCTCGTCGAAGACGCCGATCACCGACGGATGGTGGTGGAACGTGAGGTTTCGTCCGACCTGCCCGGATCCGTTGGCGAGGCCGTCGGGGAACCGGTTCGACTTCGAGAGCAGCAGGAGCTGCGGCGTGCCGATCGCACCCGCCGACACGATCGTGTGTCGCGCACGCACCTCGTGGGCGTTGCCCTGGGAATCGAGATACCGCGCGCCGGTCACGCGCCCCCGATCGTCGACCGGCAGCTCGTAGACCATCGCGTCGATCCGCAGATCGAGCTTCTTCGTCCGCTCCGCGCGCGGAAGCGAGACCGAGAGGGTCGTCGCCTTCGCGTGGACGGGGCAACCGTACGCTCGGCAGGCGCCCCCGTACATGCAGCGCGGCCGCCCGCCGTAGGGCCGCGAGTTGATCGCCTTCGGCACCGGGAAGGGGTGGTAGCCGAGCTTCCGGGCCCCGGCCGCGAACTTCTTCGCCGAGACGCGCTCGGGGTGGCGCGGGTTCGGTAGCGGCGTCTTCTGCGGTGCCGCGAACGGGTTCAGCGTGTTGTCGCCCGCGACCCCGAAGTCCTGCTCCGCCTTCGTGTAGAAGGGCTCCATGTCCTCGTAGGAGATCGGCCAGTCCGCGAGGTTGGCGCCCGCAAGCGGCCCTTCCTTCGAGAGCACCTCGAAATCGTCGGGCTGGAAGCGCCAGGACCAGGCCGCCCAGTGGGTGATCGTGCCGCCCACGCAGTGGGCGAGGTGGCTGAAGCGGCCCGTGACCGATTCGCTCTCGGCGTCGAAGCGATAGGTCTCCAGCTGATGCGGCGAGAAGACCTGGTCGCGGATCACGTTCTTGAGCTCGTCGTCGTCGAAGTCGAGCGGACCGACCCGTCCGCCCCGTTCGAGGGCGACCACGCGGAAGCCCGCCGCGGTCAGCTGGTCGATCATGACGCCGCCGCCGGCGCCCGTCCCGATCACGCAGACATCGTATTCCTCGGCCACGCCTTCCCTCCCCGCAGCGTCGCCGCGCGCGCCGCCTCCGGATCATCCCACGTCCCCCGCCCCGTGAAAAGCCGGCGGATCCCCTACCATCGCGACCGCGCGTCGCCGACGACGCGCCCGGAGGCCTCTCGAGTGCGAACCGTCCGTCCGACCCTGCTGCGCAACCGCCTGCGAACGCTCCTCGCGATCGTCGCCCTCGGCGCGCCGCTGCCCGCCTTCGCGGATCGAAACGAAGCGCCCGCCGCAGACGCCTCGCCCGCAGCGGAGGCCCCGGCGCCGGCGCCACTCGCCGCCTACTCGACGCCGGCGCACGCGCCCATCCCACGGACGCCGCTCTGGGGAGACACCCATCTCCACACGCGCCTCTCCCAGGACGCCTACAGCTTCGGCGTGACCCTCGACTCGGACGACGCCTACCGCTTCGCGAAGGGCGGGACCGTCGTCGCGACCCACGGTCAGAAGGCCCGGCTCGACCGGCCGCTCGACTTCCTGGTGATCGCGGACCACGCGAACGGTCTGGGCTCGATGGACGCGCTCGTGCAGGGCCACGAGAAGCTCCTCGCGAACGATCGCCTCGCGGAGTGGCGACGTCTGCTGGTCGAGGTCGGCGGCGCCCGGGCGGGACTGGCGATCTCCGAAGAGGGCCGGATGAAGGGGTGGCCCGAAGAGCTGAACGACCCCGAGATCCTCGGCCCGGCCTGGAATCAGGTCGTCGACGCCGCCGAACGACACAACGAACCGGGCCGCTTCACCGCCTTCATCGGCTACGAATGGACCTCCTGGCCCGGCGGCAGCAACCTCCACCGCGTGGTCGTCTATCGCGATGGCGCGGACCGCCTGAAGGATCGCCTGCCCTTCTCCGCGTACATGAGCGACGACCCGGAAGACCTGTGGGCGGCGCTCGGGCGCTACGAGGCCGAGACCGGCGGGCGCGCGCTGGCCATCCCGCACAATGGCAACCTGTCGAACGGTCTGATGTTCCTGCCGGAGACCCGCGCGGGCGAAGCGATCGGCGCGGACTACGCGACCCGGCGCGCGCGCTGAGAGCCGCTCGTCGAGGTGACACAGATCAAGGGAGACGGCGAGACCCACCCCTTCCTCTCCCCGGACGACGAGTTCGCGAACTACGAGAGCTGGGACCTCGCCAACTTCGCCGGCGTGCCGAAGACCGACGACATGCTCCAGTACGAGTACGCGCGATCGGCGCTCAAGCTCGGGCTGCAGCTCTACGGCGAGCTCGGCGTCAACCCGTTCCGGTTCGGCATGATCGGGTCCACCGACTCGCACACGGCGCTCTCGACCGCGGACGAGTCCAACTTCTTCGGCAAGCACAGCGCCGGCCAGGAGCCCTCGGCCCGGCGCCCCACGAGCCCCGTCGGCCACTCCGGCGACATCACGATCATGGGCTGGCAGCAGGCCGCCTCGGGCTACGCCGCCGTCTGGGCGACCGAGAACACGCGGGAAGCGATCTGGGACGCCATGGCGCGGCGCGAGGTCTACGCGACGACGGGGCCGCGGATCACGCTTCGTTTCTTCGGCGGCTGGGCCTTCGGCGAAGACGACGCGGCCTCCGCAGATCCGGCCCGAATCGGCTACGCGAAGGGCGTTCCGATGGGCGGCGAGCTCGCCGAACGTCCTCGCGGCAGCGTGCCTTCGTTCCTGATCGCCGCCCAGCGCGACCCGATCGGCGCGAATCTCGACCGGATCCAGGTCGTGAAGGGGTGGCTGGACGCGGCGGGCGAGACCTTCGAGCGGGTCTACGACGTCGACTGGTCGAAGAACGATCCGAAGCGACGGGATCGGCGACGGATCCGCCGCGGCGGCCGCCTCGACCCGGTCGGCGACACGCGCGATCTCGAGACGGCGAGCTACGACAACGGCATCGGCGCCGCCGAGCTCACGACGGTCTGGCAGGACCCGGACTTCGACCCGGACGAAGCCGCCTTCTACTACGTCCGCGTTCTGGAGATCCCGACCCCGCGCTGGAGCGACTACGACGCGGCGGTCTTCGGCGCGGAGCTCCCGGAAGAGGCCCGCGCGCTCGTCAACCAGGATCGCGCCTACTCGTCGCCGATCTGGTACACCCCGCCGACCGAGGGCCGTTAGGCCTCCTTCCGGTCGGCGCTCCGCCTACCAGGAGACGGGCTTCTCGTACTCTACGACGCCCTCGAAGAGGACCGTTCCCTCGATCCCCACGTCGGACAGCGTCCGAGCGAGGCACCGCCATTCGCCGTCGATCCGACGCCACTCGTCGCGGTAGATCGACGAGTGCTTCATCACGCTCCGCTCGCCCTCCGTCGTCTCCTGCATGTGCATCAGGTAGCCGTAGGTCGTCGACCAGGCCCGATCACCGCTCTCGTCGAAGGTGACCATCGGGTTGCACATGTTGTGCTGGGTGCAGCGGAAGACCGACAGCCTCGAAAGCCACGGCTTCATCTCGGTCCAGGGCCCCTTCCCTCCTCCGTCGGTGTCGTAGTGGATGACGGACTCGGGAAGGAAGATCCCGTCGAGATCGTCGAAGCGGCGATGGTCGATGCACCAGCCGTAGAAGAAGATCCGTTGCTGGATCTCCGCGAGGTCGGCCGCCTGCTGCGGCGTGAAGCGGCCAGGGAGCTGGACGTCGGGATGATTCATGACGGGGCGCCTCCGTTTCGTTTCGAGTTCGATCCAGCGTACCCGATCGGAACCGTCGCCGATCCCCGCCCGACGCCTCCGGGCGACCCGCGCGCCGCGGGGCTACGCTGGCGCGCCGGCCGGATCGAGCCCCCCTCGCCCGGCCGAATCCGGAGGAGTGCCCATGAAGACCATCGCCATCACCGGCGCCGCCAGCGGAATCGGCGCCGCCACCGCCGCCCAGCTCGAACGCGAGGGACACAGGACGATCGGCGTCGACCTGAACCCCGCCGACGGATGCAGCGCGTCCTTCACCGCGGACCTGGCGAGCCCGGACGGCCGACAAGCGGCGATCGCCGGCATCCTCGAGCGCTGTGACGGGAAGCTCGACGGCCTGGTGCCCTGCGCCGGCCTCTCGGGTCTGCCCGATCGACCGGGGAGCCTGCTCGTCAGCCTCAACTACTTCGGATCGATCGAGCTGATCGACGGGCTGCACGACGCCCTCGCGGCGAGCGGAGAAGCGGCGGTGGTCGGGCTGTGCTCGAACTCGACGACGACCGCGCCGAACCCGCCGCTCGAGCTCGTCGAAGCGCTGACGGCCGGCGACGAGGCCGCGGCCCGCGCGGTCGGCGACAAGACGGGCTCGATCGCCGCCTACCCGGCGACCAAGATGGCCCTCGCCCGCTGGCTGCGCGCCCGGGCGGTAAAGGAGGAATGGATCGGACGCGGCATCAACCTGAACGCGGTCGCGCCGGGCAAGACGATGACGGCGATGGTCGAGGAAGGCATGAACGATCCGATCCTCGGACAGCACATGGACAAGTTCCCGATGCCGATCGGCCGGAACGGGAAGCCCGAGGAGATCGCGGAGCTGATCTGCTTCCTTCTGTCCGAGAAGGCGCGCTTCATCGTCGGCTCGATCTTCTTCGTCGACGGCGGAACCGACGCGCTGCTTCGCGCGGACGACTTCCCCGCGCCCTGGATTCTGGGCGGCTAGGCGACGCCCGCCGGGACCGCTTTCGAGACCATGCTCAAGAAGATCCTGCTCGCCGCGCTCGCGCTCCTCGTCCTCGTCGTCGGGGGCGTGGGGCTCTACGTCTGGCTGCGCGGCGACGCCATGCAGGAGCCCGGGTTCTGGGAGTCCGAGATCGAGGCCTTCGAGGCGGCGGATGCCGAGGACCCGCCCGAGCCCGGCCGGATCCTCTTCACCGGCAGCTCGAGCATCCGCCTCTGGGACAGCCTCGAGTCGGACATGGCGCCGCTGCGCGTCCTCAACCGGGGCTTCGGCGGGGCCCACATGTCCCACGTGGTCCACTTCGCGGATCGCGTGATCACGCCCTACGCGCCCAGCGCCCTCGTCGTCTACGTCGGCGACAACGACATCGGCGCCGGCAAGACGCCCGAGACCGTCGTCGCGGACTTCGAGGCGCTCGTCGCACACGTCCGCGCGAGCCAACCCGGCTTGCCGATCTACTACATCACGATCAAGCCCTCGCGGCTCCGCTGGGAGCAGTGGCCGATCATGAAGGAAACGAACGACCGGATCGCCCGGATCGCGGACGGCGACCCGAAGATGGCGGTGCTCGACATCAGCCGCCCGATGCTCGAGCTCGGCCGCGGCGACGCCCCGCCCGCGGAGCTCTTCTGGATCGACGGCCTCCACCTCACCGAGGCGGGCTACGCGCTCTGGACGGAGGTCGTTCGGCCCCGTCTGCTCGTGGATCTGGGCGCCGGCTAGCCGTCGCCGCCCCACCTGAGCGGGGCCCGACCCGGATGGTCCCGCGCCCCCAAGTGTTGTAGAACCTCGGCGCCCGTTGCGGCGAAGCCCGCCCCGACCGCTCCAGCGATCGGATCGTGCGGATGCAAAACGCCGTTTCATTTCTCACGAAACCCCGAGCAGACCTGCCGCAAGGCGCCGTTTTTCCAGGGACTTTCCGATCCCCGGAGCGCCGGCGCGAGAGAGAGACAGAGCATGAGCCAGTCCCCGCCCATCATCTACACCTGGACCGACGAGGCCCCCGCCCTCGCGACCTACGCCTTCCTCCCGATCATCCGTGCCTTCGCGGGCGCGACGGGCGTGCCAGTCGAGACCCGCGACATCTCGCTCGCCGGGCGGATCCTCGCGGTCTTTCCCGACGCGCTGACCCCGGAGCAGCGCGAATCCGATGGCCTCGCGGAGCTCGGCGAGCTCGTGAAGACGCCGGAGGCCAACGTGATCAAGCTGCCGAACATCTCGGCCTCGATCCCGCAGATGAAGGCCGCGATCGCCGAGCTCCAGGCCAAGGGCTACGCGCTCCCGGACTACCCGGACGAGCCCGCGAACGCCGAAGAGGAGAAGATCAAGGCGACCTACGACTCGGTGAAGGGCTCCGCGGTGAACCCGGTGCTCCGCGAGGGCAACTCGGACCGTCGCGCGCCGAACGCGGTCAAGGAGTACGCCCGCCAGAACCCCCATCGCATGGGCGCCTGGCCCGAAGGCTCGAAGACCCACGTCTCGACCATGAGCGACGGCGACTTCCGCCACAACGAACAGTCGGTCACGATCGACGCGGCCACGAGCGTCTCGATCGTACACACCACCTCCGACGGAGAGAGGACAGTACTCAAGTCGGACATCGAGCTGCTGCCCGGCGAGATCATGGACTCGACCCGGATGAGCAAGAAGGCGCTCGTCGCCTTCCTCGCCGCGCAGATCGACGACGCCAAGGCGCAGGGAGTCCTCTTCTCGCTCCACATGAAGGCGACGATGATGAAGGTCTCCGACCCGATCATCTTCGGCCACGCGGTGAAGGCGTTCTACGCGCCGGTCTTCGAGAAGCACGGCGCCACCTTCGAGAAGCTCGGCGTCGACCCGAACCAGGGCTTCGGTGACGTCGAGTCGAAGATCGCGACGCTGCCCGCCGCGGAACGCGAGGCGATCGAGGCGGACATCCAGGCCTGCTACGCGGATCGCCCGGCGATGGCGATGGTCAACTCGGACAAGGGCATCACGAACCTCCACGTCCCCTCGGACATCATCATCGACGCATCGATGCCGCCGATGATCCGTGACTCCGGTGGCATGTGGAACCCGGACGGCGACCTGCAGGACTGCAAGGCGGTGATTCCGGACTCGAGCTACGCGGGCGTCTATCAGGCGGTCGTCGAAGACTGCCAGGCGAACGGCGCCTACGACCCGACGACGATGGGCACGGTCCCGAACGTCGGCCTGATGGCCCAGAAGGCCCAGGAGTACGGCTCCCACGACAAGACCTTCGAGGTCGCGGCCGACGGCAAGATCGAGATCATCGACGCGGGCGGCAACGTCCTCATGTCCCACGACGTCGAGGAAGGCGACATCTGGCGCGCCTGCCAGGCGAAGGACGCCGCCGTGAAGGACTGGATCAAGCTCGCCGTGACCCGCGCCCGCGCGACCGGCTGGCCCGCCGTCTTCTGGCTGGACGCCGACCGCGCCCACGACGCCCAGCTGATCAAGAAGATCGAGCAGTACCTGCCCGAGCACGACACGAGCGGCCTCGAGATCCTCATCAAGACGCCGGTCGAGGCGACGAAGTTCTCGGTCGAGCGCATCCGCCGGGGCGAGAACACGATCTCGGTCACGGGCAACGTCCTCCGCGACTACCTGACCGACCTCTTTCCGATCCTCGAGATCGGCACGTCGGCGAAGATGCTCTCGATCGTGCCGCTCATGAACGGCGGCGGCCTCTTCGAGACCGGCGCGGGCGGCTCGGCCCCGAAGCACGTGCAGCAGTTCGAAGAGGAAGGCCATCTCCGCTGGGACTCCCTCGGCGAGTTCCTCGCATTGGCGGTCTCCCTCGAGCATCTCGGCGAGAACTTCGACAACGACGCGGCGCGGCTGCTCGGAAAGACCCTCGACGAGGCGACGGCCCAGCTGCTCCTCAACGCGAAGGCTCCCTCGCGCAAGGTCCACGAGATCGACAACCGCGGCAGCCAGTTCTACCTCGCGATGTACTGGGCCCAGGCGGTCGCCGCGCAGACCGAGGATCCGGAGCTCGCGGCGCGCTTCGAGCCGATCGCGAAGGCCCTGGCCGACGCGGAAGACACGATCATGGGCGAGCTCAACGGCGCGCAGGGCCCGCCGCAGGACGTGGGCGGCTACTACCGGCCGGACTTCGACCGCGCGAGCGCGGCGATGCGTCCGAGCGCGACCTTCAACGCGATCGTCGACGGGATCTAGCGCCCCGGGCGCCGACGCCGACGCCGGCCGGCGTGGGCTAGCCTTCCTCGATCCGTCACGAGGAGGCCCGCCCATGCCGATCGCCCGACCCGAAGTGCCCGAACGCGAGCTCGAGTACGAGAGCTTCTCGCTCCGGCCGATCACGCCCCACATCGGCGCCGAGATCCACGGCCTCGACCTGTCCGCTGCGCTCTCCGAGGCGCAGCTGAAGGACGTCCGGCGCGCGTTCCACGACTGGATGGTGCTCGTCTTCCGGGATCAGGACCTCGATCGTGAGGCCCACAAGCGGTTCGCCCGCCATTTCGGCGAGCTCCACGTCCATCCGATGCACGGCACCCGGAGCGAGGACCCCGAGATCCTCCCGGTCTACACGACGAAGGACTCGCCCTACACCGCCGGCGAGGGCTGGCACACGGACGTGAGCTGCGACGAGATCCCACCGCTGGGCTCGATGCTCTACATGCTCGAGACCCCCGCGTGCGGCGGGGGCGACACGCTCTTCGCGGACATGGCGCTGGCCTGGGAGCTCCTCTCCGAGCCCGTCCAGCAGATGCTCGAGGGCCTCACCGCCGTACACGACGGCGCGATTCCGTACGTCGGTGGCTACAAGACGACGCCGCCCCCCGGCGGCTACCCGCGCAACGCGCATCCGGTCGTGACGCGCCATCCCGAGACCGGGCGCAAGGTGCTCTTCGTGAACCGCGGCTTCACCTCGCACATTCGCGAAGTCTCTCCGCGGGAGAGCCGCGCCATTCTCGAGATGCTCTACGAGCACATCGAGGCGACGCCCAAGCTCCTGTGCCGAGTGGAGTGGGCGCCCGGGACGCTGACCTTCTGGGACAACCGATGTACCCAGCACCACTCGGTCTGGGACTACTATCCGCACACGCGGCGCGGCGAACGCGTCTCGATCCTCGGCACGGAGCCGCCGCGGGCCTGATCCGATCGGTCGATCGATGCTAGGATGCGCGCCCCGAATTCGATGCGCGTGGCCGAGCTCCCCCCACGAAGGCGACGCGCGAAGCGACTGAGCGATCTCCGCGCAGTCCGAGGATCGTGAGTACGTGGCGGCGCCGATCCGCTTTCGGGCCTGGCAGAAAGAAGCGCTCGCGAAGCTCGAGAGCCGCGTCCACCCGAGCTTCCTGGCCGTCGCGACGCCGGGCGCCGGGAAGACCACCTTCGCGCTCGGCGCGATCCGCCGTGCGCTCGTTCGTCGAGAGGTCCGACGCTGCGTCGTCGTCGTGCCCACCCAGCACCTGAAGCTGCAGTGGGCGATCGCCGCCGAGCGCTTCGACATCCATCTCGATCCCGAGTGGTCGTCGTCGGACGGCACGTTGCCTTCGGACGTCCACGGCGTGGCGGTCACGTACCAGCAGGTCGCCGCGAATCCGCGCGCCCTGCGAAGGCTCGTGTCCCAGGCCTTCATCGTCCTCGACGAGGTCCACCACGCGGCCGACGCCCGCTCCTGGGGAGACGGCATCCGCCACGCCTTCGAGGGCGCGCCCGTAAGGCTCTGCCTGTCGGGCACGCCCTTCCGTTCCGACCAGAGCGCGATCCCCTTCGTGCGCTACGTCGGCGAGGAAGCCCACGCCGACTACGAGTACGGCTACGGCGAGGCCCTGCGCGACCGGAAGGTCGTCCGGCCGGTCTACTTCCCGCGGATCAACGGCCAGATGGAGTGGACCGCCCCGGACGGCACGACCCACGCCGCGAGCTTCGACGATCCCGTCGGCCGGACGCGCGCGAGCCAGCGCCTGCGCGCGGCCCTCGACGTCGAGGGCGAGTGGCTGCCCGCCGTCCTCGTGAAGGCCCACCGCCAGGTCATGCACCTGCGCCAGTCCGACCCTCGCGCCGCCGGCCTCGTGATCGCGATCGACCAGGACCACGCGCGCGGGATCGCGAAGCTGCTCGGGGACCGCTGCGGCGTGCGCGCGACGATCGCGACCTCCGACGATCCCGCGGCCTCGAGGAAGATCGCGGACTTCACCGACGGCAGCGATCCCTGGATCGTCGCCGTCCGGATGGTCTCCGAGGGCGTCGACATCCCGCGCCTCAAGGTCGGCGTCTACGCGACCAATACCATCACCGACCTCTTCTTCCGGCAGGCCGTCGGCCGTCTCGTCCGGACGACCGCCGGCGCGCGGCAACAGCGCGCCTACATGTTCATCCCGGACGATCCGCGCCTGCGCGCCTTCGCCGGGGGCATCGCCGAGCAGCGCCGCCACAGCCTCCGCAAGCCGGATCGACCGGACGACGAGCTCTTCGACGAGCCCCCGGAAGAGCGCGCCGCACCCGAGATGGACCAGATGTCCCTCTTCTCGGTGATCAAGGCCGTGCCGCTCGACGAGCACGGCAATCCCCTCGACGAGAAGCCCGTGGAGGATCCCGAAGCGGCCACGGACCACGCGCCGATCGACGACGAGGAGTCGATTCCGGGCCTGGTCGGCGAAGAGGACGAGGCCCCGACGCCGGCGCCCTTCGCGCTGATCACCCAGGATTTCGAGGAAGCGGTCCCTACGCCGGAACCCAGTCCCATCGTGGCCCAGTCGCCGCGCTCGAAGAAGCGCCAGCTGCGCGAGCAGAACAGCGCGATCGTCCGCGCCCTCGTGCACAAGACCCGGCTCGGCCACGCGCAGGTGAACGCCGAGCTGAACAAGCGCGTCGGCCTGAAGCGCGTAACCGAAGCGACGGTCGCACAGCTCGAGAAGCGCCTCGAGGCCGCGCGGAAATGGCTCGAACGAACCTGAAAGACGAAGGCCAGCCCCGCGCCGGCGGGACTGGCCTCTTCGTCTCTCGCTCGACTCTCCAGAGCCGTTCGCTCGAACCTTCGGGTCAGATCACCGCCGGCTGGAGCAGCCCCATCGCGTTGTCGCGCATCACGAGCTGGACCTCGGCGTCCGAGTAGCCCTCGCAGTCGTGGATGAAGTCCGTGGGCTCCGCGAGGCCCTCGGCGTGGGGATAGTCCGAGCCGAAGAGCACGTGGTCCGCGCCGATCAGATCCTTCAGCTCGTTCAGGTCGTCCTCGTAGTAGGGGGCGACCCAGACGTTCCGCTTGAACTGCTCGACCGGGTCGGCCTGGAAGAACATCGGCATCTGGCCGTAGACCTTCTTGAGGCGCTTGATCAGGCCGCCGACCCACTGACTGCCGCACTCGACGGTCGCGACGCGCAGCTGCGGGTGGCGCGTGAAGACGCCGTGGCAGGCCATCGCCGCCAGCTTGTCCGCGACCGGCTCCGCCGACATCGCGATCCGCAGCGGGTCGAAGTCGAAGGCCTTGAACGTGCCGCCGACGCCGAACTGGTCCGCGAAGGCGTTGTAGCTCGCGTCGCCCGAGTGGATCCCGAGCGTGAGGTTCGCCTCGGCCATGCGCGCCCAGAACCCGTCGTAGATCGGGTCGCCCGGCGAGCCGTGCTTGGTCCCGCGCACGCGGCCCGGCGTTTGGGAGATCATCTTGGCGCCGTTCGCGATCGCCCACTCGAGCTCTTCCTGGGCCCATGTGGGATCGGCGAGCGGAATGTAGGGCGCGGAGAAGATCCGCCCCTGATAGTCGAAGCCCCAGTCCTCGAGCATCCAGCGGTTGAACGCACGGAACGCGGCGCACATCGCCTCCGGATCGTCCTCGAGCGCGGCTTCCATTCCGACGGCGAGGGTCGGGAACATCCAACAGCCCTCGAGACCCTGGGTGTCGAGCAGCTTGATCCGCGCGTCGCGATCGCGGTAGGCGGGGTTGATCGGATCGAGCTCACCGAAGAGCTCGATGATCCCCTTGCCTTCCGGGTTCCGGCCGCGGAAGTACTCGTCGAGGATGCCGGGCTTCGCGACCGGGTCGAAGGTCGGGTTCGGGATGAAGCTGTTGATCTTGCCACCGACGAGCAGTCGCTTCCGGCCGTTCACGATCGCCCAGTCCATGCAGCGCTTCTTCATGCGCGGGTCGATGTGGCGGATGAAGGCATCCTCGTGCTCGTAGTAGTGATGGTCGGCGTCGAACGCCTTGAAGCTCAGGTCGGCCATGGGTGGGAGTCCTCTCGTTTGGGTCCGGGCCCTGGGGTCCCGGCGCGACCTATTCTGAACAAATCGTCTTCAATTTTCAATGAATATCGAGTAGATTTTCTTCAGAGGGTCGTTCGAGGGCCCCGGAAAACTCCACGAGAGCCCCTGATGTCCACCGAAGCGACCCCGCCCGCCGCCTCCAGCGCCCCCCCGGCCCCGAGCCGCCGACAAGAGGAGAGCGAGCGGAAGCGAGCCCGGATCCTCGAGGCCGCCCAGGCGTGTCTCGGCGAGCGGGGCTACGCCGGGGCGACGGTCACGGAGATCGCCCGACGGGCCGGCGTCTCGAACGGCCTGCTCTACCAGTTCTTCACGAACAAGGAAGCGCTGATCGCACGGGTCCTCGAGGAGATCGTGCGGGACTGGGTCCGGGCGATGGTCCCGCGGCCGGACGAGTCCGCGGCCGGCGCGCTCGAGGGCATGTTCCGGCGCTCCGTCGACTTCTGCCGGAGCCACCCCCTCCTGCCCGCGCTGCTGCGCGGCGACCCGGACCTCCAGCTCGCGCGCATGGGCGCCGCGGGCCGCGATCGCGTCGGCCCCCACCGCGAGCTGGTCGCCTCGATCCTCGCGCGCGGCATCGAGGCCGGCGAGTTCCGCGGCGACCTCGACGTCGCGGCGATCGCCGATGTGATCTGTCAGCTCCAGTCCGACTATTCGGGTCGTGCGTACCGAAACGACGCGGACTTCCCCGACGACCCGAAGGTCATCGACGCCGCGATCGCGATGATCGTGTCGGCGGTCCGGGGATGAAGCGACGGTCGCCCGCGGCCTGCGCTCGCATGCGCGACCTCGCTAGGCTCTCGCCATGACGCGTGCCGCCCCCCTGCCCCGGACGCCCGCCGACGTGACGCCGGCCTGGCTCTCCGAAGCGCTCTCGGAGCGCTTCCCGGGCACGCGCGTGCGCGCGGTCGACGTGCTCGAGATCCATCACGGCACGAACTCGAACGCGCGGCTGGGCGTCCGCTACGACGAGGCGGACGGTCTTCCCGAGACCTTCTTCCTGAAGATGCTGCCCCTCGACCCGGATCGCCGGAAGACGATCAACGAGACGGGCATGGGCCGGCGGGAGGCGCTCTTCTACCGCCACCTCGCGGAAGACGTTCCGATGCGCGTCCCCCGGCCCTACGTGGCCCGCCTCGACGAAGGCGACGGCAGCTTCCTGCTCCTGCTCGAAGACCTCGGCGCGACGGACTGCCGCCTCGCGGACCCGACCACCGGCATCGAGGTCGAGCAGGCCGCGGCGGCGATGGACGACTACGCCGCCCTCCACGTGCGATTCGCAGACGAGGCGACGCGTCGGGCGGGGGTGCCGTGGGTCGAGCCGATGGGCGGCGACAGCGACATGGGCATCTGGATGCTCCGCTACGGCCTGGAACACCACCGCGACAAGCTGCGGGATCCCTACGCGGAGATGGCGCAGCTCTACATCGACCATCGCCCGGCCCTCGACGAGATCTGGATGCGCGGACCGATCACGGTGCTCCAGGGCGACAGCCACGTCGGCAACCTCTTCCTCGACCCGGCGGGACGCGACGGCGGTCGGGTCGGCTTCCTCGACTGGGGCCTGATCCAGCTCGGCACGCCGATGCGCGACGTCGGCTATTTCATCACGATGGCGCTCTCCCCCGAGAACCGACGCGCCCACGAGCGCGCGCTGATCCAGCGCTACCTCGACGCCCGGGCAGCCCTCGGCGCCGAAACCTGGCCCTTCGAAGAGGCCTGGCTGCTCCACCGCGTGCACGCCGCCTACGCGGCCCCGGCCTCGTGCCCCCTCGTGATGTTCCCCGAGGACGAGCCCGAGGAGAACAAGCCGCTCTCCCGGAGCTTCCTCGAGCGGTCGCAGTGCGTGATCGAGGACCTCGACCCGCGCGGCGCGCTCCGCGAATTCGCCGGTTTCTGACGAGCCCTCGGCGCTAGAATCGGCAGCACCGAACCCGAGAGAGGATTCCCAGATGGACAACCAGGATCGAGGTGCCCCCGGCTTTCCCAACGGCTGGTATGCCGTCGCCTGGAGCAAGGATCTCGCGGTCGGCGACGTCCAGCGCATCCGCTACTTCGACAACGAGATGGTGCTCTTCCGCACGCGGTCGGGGAAGGCCCGCGTGCTCGACGCCTACTGCCCGCACCTCGGGGCGCATCTCGCCGAGGGCGGTCGGGTCCAGGGCGAGTCGGTCCGCTGCCCCTTCCACGCCTGGGAGTTCGACGGCGAGTCCGGCGCCTGCTCGAAGATCCCCTACTGCGCGCGCATCCCGGCGCGGGCCCGCGTACGCGCCTGGGAGGTCCGCGAGCTCAACCATATGATCTACGTCTGGCACCACGCCGAAGACAAGGCTCCCGACTGGGAGGTCCCGAAGTCGCCCCACTACGACGACCCCGACTGGTCCCCGGTCCGGACCTTCGAGATCGAGGTCCCCGTCCACCTGCAGGACATGGCGGAGAACAACCTCGACCCCGTCCACTTCGAGTACGTCCACAAGATGAGCGGGACGCCGGACACCGAGATCTCCTTCGAGGACGACGGCCGCGTCCTCCATGCGGTCAGCTACAGCCAGCAGGAGACCCCGGTCGGCACCTTCGACATGCAGCTCGTGCGCGAGACCTACGGCCTCGGCCTCGGGACCGTCGAGAGCTCCGGCATTCCCGGCGTCGGCCTCTACATGTTCACGTCGACGAGCCCCATCGACCGCAACACGACGATCTCCCGGTGGGCGCTCACGACGACGAACAACGCGGTCGACGTCGCGGGCGAAGAGTGGATGGCCAACATCACCGCGGGCGTCTACGACGACATGCGGATCTGGTCGAACAAGATCCACCGGGCGGAGCCGGTCCTGTGCGAGGCCGACACGCTCCTCGCCGAGTTCCGGCGCTGGGCGAAGCAGTTCTATTCACCGGACCAGCTCGCGCCCTAGGCAGTCGAGCAGGAGCCCCCCCATGAGCGACCCCGACATCCGTGCCGAGCGCGGCCTCGACGCCCTTTCGACGATCGGAGGATCCCCCGAAGCCGGCGAGGTCATGCGCGCCTACTTCGAGAGTCGCGGCGCCCTCGGCAGCATCGCCCTCCGAACCGCCGCCGGGGAGATCTGGATCCGGGACGTGATCTCGCGCCGGGACCGGAGCATGATCGTCATCTCGGCGCTGACGGCGATGGCCCGGGAGCTCGAGCTCCGCCAGCACGTCCACGGCGGCTTGAACCACGGACTGACCTACGAGGAGATCGACGAGATCCTCGTCCAGCTCACCGCCTACATCGGCATGCCCTTCTGTCTGGCGGCCCAGTCCCTCGTCGACGAGGTGATCGCCGACCGCGAAGACACGGACGCGCGCGAGGTCCCCCGAGCCCCGGCCTCGCTGATGAGCGACGACGAACGCCGCGCCGCCGCCCTCGACGTCCTGACCACCCTGCTCGGCGACCCGAACCTCGACAAGCCGGCGACGGAGCAGGCGATCCTCGACAGTCAGGGCGCCATGGGTCATCTCGTGATGGACTTCGCCTTCGGCGACGTCTGGTCACGACCGCAGCTCTCGCGCCGCGACCGCAGCCTCGTCGTGGTCTCGGCGCTCACCGCCCTCAACCTCAAGCACGAGCTCGAGATCCACATCGGGGCCGGTCTGAACCACGGCCTCACGCCGGCCGAGGTCGAGGAGATCATGATCACGATGGTCGCCTACGGCGGGTTCCCCCGCGCGATCGACGGCATGATCCTGGCGCGCAAGGTCTTCGCCGAGCGCGGCGTCTCCGCCTAGCACGCCGCCCTTCGGAACACCTGCGCCTGCCCCGGGGTGCGGGGCCGGGCTCCCCCCGCGGTCAGCCCGGCCCGAGCCAGAGCAGCCCGCCGCCCAGGCAGACGAAGGACGTCAGGAAGATCACGAAGCAGTATCCCATGATCGCCCGGGCATCGAGCCCGACGATCGCCAGCAGCGGCAGCGCCCAGAAGGGCTGGATCATGTTGGTCCACTGATCCCCGTACGCGACGCCCATCACGACGACGGCGTCCGACACGCCGAGGCTTCGCGCGGCCTCGAGGAAGATCGGTCCCTGGACCGCCCACTGGCCGCCGCCGGATGGGACGAAGAAGTTCAGCACGCCGCCGGAAACGAACGCCCAGAAGCCGAGCGTCCGTTCCGTCGAGATCGCGACGAACCCGTCCGAGAAGAGACCGACCAGCTCGGTCTGCGTGATCAGCGCGACCACCGCCGCATAGAGCGGGTACTGCAGGACGACCGGGCCGAGGGTCCGGCTCGCGTCGTTGACGAGCCGCAGGTAGTGGATCGGCGAGCGCGCGAGCAGCAGCCCCACGGCGACGAAGGACCAGTTCACGAGATTCAGCGTGAGCGCGAAGCCCCGATCACGGAACCAGGTGTAGAGGAAGGCGAGGAAGAGCAGCCCGAGCAGGGTCGAGAGCCCGCGCGCGTGGTCGAGACGGTCGCCCAGGGTCGCGGGGGCGGCCTCCTCCCGGGCGCTCCCGACTTCGGCGGCCAGGGGATCGAGGACGACGGACCGGTCGGGCGAGGGCGCGAGCCGGCTGCAGACGAGCGCCACCGAGACGAGCGTGAAGGCGGCGAGGCCGAGATTCCAGGACGTGAACGTCGTCTCCGTCACGGGGACGAGCCCCATCACCCCCTCGAGCGTGTGGCCGGGCGTGGCGACGGCGAGCGGCGCCGTGCCGGAATAGCCCATGTGCCAGATCACGAAGCCTCCGTAGGCGCTCGCGACGAGCAGCGGGAAGTGGAGCACCAGGCCGCGGGCCGCGCCTTCCCGGGCGATGGCGACCGCGCCCAGCGCGCCGACGATCAGCCCGAGGGCGCCCGCGATCATGCTCGCGAGTCCCGCGAGGACGCATATCAGGGCGTAGGCCTGCGGCGCCGACCGGGGCCACCGCGCGATAGCGTCGATGCCCCGCTTCACGGCGTCCGTGTGCGCCAGAGCATGGGCGGCGACGAGGACGATGCAGATCTGCATCGCGAACCCGAGGAAGCCCGTCAGCCCGTTTCCCCAGAGCGCGAGGGCCTCACCGGCCGTCGTCGGTGTCGCCAGCACGGCCAGGACGAAGGTCACGAAGGTCAGGCCGATCGCGAAGACGAACGGGTCCGGGTAGTAGCGCTCGGAGAACGTGACGAAGGGTCCGGCGATCCGGTCGAGGCGGAGGCGCATGGCGTCACAACCTAGCAGGCACCCGTCCGCTCGGGACGGCTATGGTCTCCCGAACCGAAGCGCTCTCGCGTCCGCCCGGAGCGTGCGGCCCCGCCGCCCCCGTGCGAGGAGAGGACGATACGATGCACCCGCGAACCCGACAGGCCTGGCTCGCCCTGCCCCTGATCCTCGCGATCGCGGCCGCGATCGCCTGGGCCGGTAGCACCGGACCGCCCGTCGCCCTGGGCCTCCCGCTCTTCGCGCTCTGCGGCCTCGGAAGCTTCCTCCTCAACTGGCTCGTCTTCGTCCACGCCTACGCGAACCAGACCGAGCGCTTCTACGACGCCACCGGAAGCCTCACCTACCTGACGATGGTGGTCGTCGCCCTGGCGCTCGGCCCGCAGGATCCGCGTGCGCTCCTGATCGGCGGCTGCGTGATGCTCTGGGCGCTCCGCCTCGGCACCTTCCTCTTTCGCCGGATCTCCGAAGACGGAGGCGACGGACGCTTCGACGCGCTCAAGCCCGACTTCGCGCGCTTCCTGATGGCGTGGACGCTCCAGGGCCTCTGGGTCTTCCTGACCCTGGCCTGCGGGCTCGTCGCGATGACGACGTCGGAGCCGGTGCCGCTCGGTCTCCCCGCCTTCCTCGGCGCGGCGATCTGGGTCGCCGGCTGGTCGATCGAGGTCGTCGCCGACCAGCAGAAGCGCGCCTTCCGTCACGACCCGGCGAACGACGGCCGCTTCATCACCTCCGGCCTCTGGTCGTGGTCCCAGCACCCGAACTACTTCGGGGAGATCCTGCTCTGGACGGGCATCGCCGTGATCGCGCTGCCGACGTTGCGCGGAGCGCAGCTCGCGACCCTGATCTCGCCGGTCTTCGTCTTCGTCCTGCTCACGCGCATCAGCGGAATCCCGCTCCTCCGCGCACGAGCGAAGGAACGTTGGGGAGACGATCCCGAGTTCCTCGCCTATCGGGCGCGGACGTCGCTCCTCGTTCCTCGCCCCCCGCGCGCCTGAAGGCGGTCGGATGCCGCCCCGTCACTTCGAGAAGTAGGGATCCATCACGCTCTGCGCGACCGGCGGCGCCGTCCGGTTCTCGATCGACCGGTGACGCGCCACGATCGTCTCTCGGTAGTAGGCGTCGGTCTCGATCCAGAACCGCCCTTCGACGACGGCCTCGAGCACGCGCTCGGCGACCGCGTCCGGCGTCTGCGCGATCTTCACGAACTCCTCGACGTGCTCGGCGAGATCCCCCATCGCCTCGGGGTTCGAGACGTTGGCGACCTCGTCCTGTAGCTCCTTGGGGCGGTTGCGCTCCGAGCTCCCGATGTTGGTCGCGACCATCCCCGGGCAGAGGCAGTGGACGGTGACCTTCGAGCCCACGTTCGCGAGCTCAGCGTGGAGCGTCTCGGCGATCGCCACGGCGGCGTGCTTCGACGCGTTGTAGGGGGCGAGCCAGGGATGGGACGTGAGGCCCGCGACCGAGGCGGTGATGACGACGCTGCCTTCGTCCTGCGCCTTCAAGCCGGGCAGGAAGACCCGGATGCCGTGGGCGACGCCGAAGAGGTTCACGTCGAGGGTCCACTTCCAGTCGTTGGCGGAGAGCTCGTCCATCGGCACCGTCGGCGCCGAGACCCCCGCGTTCAGACAGACGAGGTGGACCGCGCCGAACGCCTCCCGTGCCGCCTCTCCGAGCTGGTCCATCGAGGTCGCGTCCCCGACGTCGGTCACCACCGGAAGGACCGTCGCGCCGAGGGCCTCGACGCGCGCGGCGGCGGTCTTGAGCGCTGCCTCTTCGATGTCGGCCATCACGACGTTCATGCCGAGCCGACCGAAGCCCTCGGCGAAGGCAAGGCCCATGCCGCTCGCACTGCCCGTGATGACCGCCGTCCGTCCCTCGAAGTCCTGCATCGCCCGTTTCCTCCCGCAGGTCGTGCTGCGCGCCTGAACGGTCGCGCGCCGGGGCCCGGGCAGCCAGCCCCACTCCCTCAAGGGAATCTGTCAAACATGTCAACCATGCTTGTGTAACTACGGGCACTCGCGTACCCTCCCGGCCGATGACCGCAGCCACCCCCCGATCCCGGGGCGATCACGCCGATCGCCGGCCCGGCCCGCCGATGAGCGAGGACGTCTGGTCCCGCTATCGGTCGAATACCGCTCGGCATCTGATGGGCGTCGCGCGGGACTTCGAGAACCGGATGCTCGGGCGGCTCTCGGCGAGCGACGGATACGCCGACCTCCGCCCCAGCCTGGGCCCCGTCCTCGCCCTGGTCGCCCAGCAGCCCCGTCCGCTGAGTGCGCTCGCCAGCGCCCTCTCGATCTCGCCCCAGGCCGCCAGCCAGCTGGTCAGCATCTGCGAGAAGGCGGGCTACGCCGAACGACTCGCCGACCCGAGCGATGGACGAAGCCGGGTCATCGCGCTGACCGAGCGAGGCCGAGGACTCGTCACCGATGCGACGCGCCAGCTCCGGCTGCTCTCGGCCGAGTACGCGGCACAGATCGGCGACGACGTGATGAAGCGATTCGAGGAGGCCGCGACCCGGCTCCTGCGCGCGCTCTCGGAGACCCCCGACGTACTGCCGATCGGCGGTCGGAACGCGTCCATCGGGGCGCTCCCCCTGCTCTCGATCGATGCGCAGCGCACGCTCATGGACGACACCGGCGCGCGCGGCCACCCGGGCCTGAAGATGTCCCACGCGCAGGTGCTCCCGCTGATCGGCCCGGAAGGCGCTCGGGTCGCCGCGCTGGCCCGCGTGCAGGGCATCTCGCGGCAGGCGGTCAGCGCGACGGCCCGCGAGCTGGAGGCGATGGGCTATCTCCGCCGCGAGCCCGATCCGCGAGACCGCCGTGGCGTCGTCTTCCATCTCTCCGAGGCGGGCGAACACCTCATCCGCGACTCGGTCTCCGCGCTCGATGCGCTCGACCGCCGCTATGCGGCCGCGATCGGCAGCCGGCGTCTCGCGGCGCTCCAGCGCGGTGCCCTCGCGCTCTACGAAGCGCTGGGAATCGAACGCGAGATCTTCGATGGCACGCCGCAGGACGGCGAGCCCCTCGAGCGACTCGCGGAGCGCCTTCGCCGGGAGCTCGGCAGCGACGTCGCCCGCCGTCTCGCGGCGCTCCTGGCCCGCCCCTCGAACCCGACCGCCGCGGACGCGGCGCTCACCCGGTCCTGAACCGGAACTCGATCCGCCCCGAACCGGCTCCACGGGAGCCCCGGAGAACCCTGATGACCTACGACTGGCTCGCCGCCCTCACCTACGTCGCCGTCCTCGCCGGACTCACGATCCTCGGCAAGAAGATCGTCTTCAGCATCCCCGTCATGGAGGAGATGCGCCTCGAGAACCGGGAGGTCGACAAGGTCAAGATGTCTCGCGACAGCTTCCGAGCCGGCATGAAGGCCAGCGAGAACATCGGCAAGTACACGAACCTCGGTTTCTTCGTTGCGGTCCTCCCCTTCTCCGTGAGCTTCGACTCCCGACCGCTCTGGCAGCACCTGCTCGAGATCGTCGCCGTCCTCGCGATCTTCGACTTCATGTACTACTGGACCCACCGCTCGCTCTTCCACGGCGACCTGCTGCGCAAGGTCCACGCGCTCCACCACCAGGCGAGAAAGCCCACCTGGGCCGACTCCCTCTACGTGCACCCCCTCGAGACGTTCATCGGCCTCTGCCTCTTCCTCTTCTCGATCCCGATCGTGGCCCTGATCAGCGGAGGACCTCTCCACGCGGTCTCCGCGGCGATCGCGACGCTGATCTTCACCCAGCTGAACACGATCAATCACACGTACACGCGCCTGCCGAAGGACAACTGGCTCTTCCGGACCGTCGACTACATCACCGGCGTCCATCACGCCCACCACATCGACATGAACCACGGCAACTACGCCACGCTCACGATGGTCTACGACAAGCTCTTCGGCACCTTCGAGGAGCCGGCGAACCGCGAAACGGCCTGACCCTCCGCCGGTCCGGCGCGTGCCGCCCGGGCGCGCGTGGCAGCACCGCCGATTCCGTACCACCATCGATCCCCCCCACGCGGACCAGCGCAAGGAGCGATCGACGATGAAGGAATTGCGGGACAAGGTCGCCGTCGTGACCGGCGGCAGCGGTGGCATCGGCATCGAGATCGGGCGCGCCATGCTCGCCCGGGGGATGAAGGTCGTCCTCGCGGACCTGTCGGCGGAGAAGCTCGACGCGGTCACGCGGGACCTCGGCTCGCCCGACGTCGTCGGCCTCCCCGTCGACGTGACCGATTACGACGCGGTCTGCTCGCTGCGGGACCAGACCCTCGACCGCTTCGGCGCCTGCCACGTGATCGTGAACAACGCCGCCGTCGGCGCCGGTGCCAAGGGCAACGTCTGGGAGCACCACCTGAACGACTGGAAATGGAGCCTCGACGTGAACGTGATGGGCGTGATCAACGGCATGAATGCGTTCATCCCGCTCCTCGTCGAGCAGGACGAAGGGCACGTCGTGAACACCTCCTCGGGCAACGGCGCCTACTATCCGATCGCGAGCAGCGGCATCTACCCCGTCAGGAAGTCGGCGGTCACGACGCTGACCGAGTGCCTCTGGGGCCAGCTCCGTGAGCGCGGCTCGAACGTCAGCGCGTCGCTCCTGCTCCCGTCGAGCCCGACGCCGGGCGTCCTGGCGACGGGGATCTGGCGGGCCGGGGCGAATCGGCCCGAGCGCTATCTGCGTGGCGACCCTGACGACGAGAACCCGCGCGATGCCCTCGAGGACTACAAGCAGCGCGCCGCCGCGGCGGGACAGGAGGTCGTCGAAGCGCCCCTCTCCGACGTGGCGGACCTGTGCCTCCTGGCGATCGAGGAAGACCGCTTCTGGGCGACCTACGAGCTCGAGCACCAGATGCAGAAGCTCGACGAGCGCTATGCCTCGATGAAGAACCTGACCTCGCCCGACTATCTGGTCGAGGTCAACCTGATGTCCGCCGGCGCCGAGGAGCGCGACGCGCAGAAGGACGGCGCCTGAGCGCCGCAGGAGCCGAGGTGCCGCGGATCAGTCGCCCTTCGCCCCGCTCACCGCGGCCTGGGCATCGACCGCCCACTGCGGCGCCTGCATCTTGTAGGGCATCTCGCGCCGGTCCAGCAGCTGGTTGATCACGCGCCGGTAGCCCGTCTTCGAGATCCGCCACACGCCGTCTTCCTTCCGGTAGGCGTCGTCGTAGTAGACGAACATCTCGTCGACGAAGCCCCCCTTCTGGCTGTAGAAGTAGTGGTACATGGCCCAGATCGCGGTCGCGCTCGTCTCGCTCTCGAGCGTGATCTCGGGCATGCCCGCCATCCAGTAGGCCATGATCCCTGCGTCCGGGTCGTGGGAGTCGATCAGGAACCCGAGCAGCTGATCGCGATCCTCGAACACGTACTTCCCGTCGGAGTACGACGTCACGACGTCCGCCGTGAGCGTCTCCTTCAACGCATCGTGGTCGTTGTCCGTCATCGCGCGGAAGTAGCGGTACTTGACCTTCTTGATCTCTTCGAGGTCCCGCAGCTCGGCGACCTGCGCCGCCAGCGTCTCGAGATCCACCATCGCATCTTCTCCTGTCGGGTTGGCTAGAGCATGTATCCGTCGCCCGAGGCGCGCACGGTCACGTCGCTGATCGAAACGCCCCAGGGTTGATCGATCGTATGCACGATCTGGTCCGCGAGCAGCTCCGGCGCGAGCGCGAAGTACTCGATCGCGTCCGGATCGACGAGCCGGGCCGGCGGATCCTCTCCGAAGACCTCGCCCATCCTCGCCATGAAATCCGCCGCCCCCGCACCGAGGATGCCGGCGATCGCGGCCGGGTTGATCACGCCGGCACCAAGGTTCGTGCCCGGCACGCCCGTCGGCCGGATCGTCGTGACCTTGATCCGCCCCTGCGATTCCTGGCGGAGGGCCTCGGACAGGAAACGGACGGCCGCCTTCGTCGCGCCGTACACCGCGGCCCCGGGGACGGCGCCGTTCCCGTAGATCGACGACACGTTCACGACGTGCCCCCGCCCCTGCCGGATCATGGTGTCGTGCACCGCTATGATCCCGTTGAGGACCCCCTTCAGGTTGATGTCGATACAGCGATCCCAGGCATCGGCTGCCTCGGCGTGATCGGCGAAGAACGCGAGCGGCATCACGCCGGCGTTGTTGACCATCACGTCGATCGCGCCGAACCGCTCTTCGGCGGCCCGCGCGAGGGCCTGCATGGCCGCCCGATCCGTCACGTCCGCGAGGACCCCGAGCGCTTCCCCGCCGCCCTGCTCGACCTCTGCGACCGTCTCGTCGAGCCCCGCCTGGTCGACGTCGGACGCCACGATCTTCGCACCGCGCCCGGCGGCCTTCACGGCGACGAGCCGACCGAAGCCACCGCCCGCGCCTGTGATGACGAGGGTCCGGCCTTCGAGATGATTCGACATGGTTCCCGCAGCTCCCGGAACAGCGACCGCGAAGGGCGCGGCCGGACCGGGACGATAGGACGCTCGGACCAGCGCGGTCACGTCCTTGGCCCCTGCGATCACCCGGGTGCCGGGAACGCCCGCGACGCCTAGACTGCGCCGACTCGTTCGGACAGGGAGGCGCACCATGGCGTTTCGGATTCTCGCGGGCCTGCTCGGGGCCTTCTTCTTCCTCCAGGGGCTCGGCTGGATCGTCGACGCGGAGAGCGCCGCGGAGGGGCTGGGCATGCCTCTGCTCGACGGCATCGCGCGCAGCACCCAGGCCGGGGACCTGACGGGCTTCTTCCTCTGTCTCGGGGGCTTCGCGCTCTGGGGCGCCTACCAGCAGTCGCCGACGTGGCTCCGGGCGGCCGGATTCCTCCTCTTCGGCGCGGCCTTCGGCCGGACCGTCGCGGCGGTCGTCTCCGACGCCGCGTTCGCGACCCAGTTCATCGTCATCGAGCTGGTGACGGGCGGGCTCCTCTTCCTCGCCGCGTCGAAGGTCGGTTCGCCCGCGCGCGCGGACTAGCGACGTCGATCGACTATCCTGCGCCTGCGCGCAGGAGATGCCGTCGCGCGAAGGGAAGCCGCTTGGACCAGGTCCGCCCGAATCGATCGACCGGGGATCCGTACTCGAATCCGGATCTCGTCCAGTACCTGGACAGCATGGAGGGACTCCCGGACGTCCTCGGTCCGGGCGAGACCGAGGCGGAGCGGGAGCGCTGGGCGCCCTGGCAGCACACCGGCAACGCGCTCTTCGCGCGCTTCGGCGAGATCCTGCCCGGGATCGCGCTCGCGCTCGCGATCGCGATGGTCGGGGGCGTCGTCGCGAGCGGCTTCTCGAGCGCACTCGGCTTCTCGGGCGCACCGCTCAGCCCGATCCTCGTCGCGATCCTGCTCGGCCTCGCGATCCGCAACTCGGTGGGACTCCCGGCGATCTTCGAATCGGGCCTGAGCCTCGCCCTGAAACGCCTGCTCCGGGTCGGCGTCGCTCTGCTGGGCATCCGCCTGAGCCTCGCTGCCGCGGGCACGATCGGGCTGGTCGCGCTCCCGATCGTGATCGGCTGCATCGCTACGGCGCTCCTCCTCGTGACGAGGATCGGCCGCGCCGTCGCCCTCCCGCCGCGGCTCTCCACCCTGATCGCCGTGGGCACCGCGATCTGCGGCAACTCCGCGATCGTCGCCCTCGCACCCACGATCGAAGCGACCGACGACGAGGTCAGCTACGCGGTCGGCTGCGTGACGCTCTTCGGACTCGTCGCGCTGATCCTGCATCCCTTCCTGGCGCACGCGCTCTTCGACGGAGACCCGACCCTCGTCGGGCTCTTTCTCGGGACCGCGATCCACGACACGGCCCAGGTCGCCGGCGCGGGCCTCGTCTACGCCGAGCAGTTCGGCGCACCGGAGGCCCTCGACGCCGCGACGGTGACCAAGCTGCAGCGCAACATGTTCATGGTCGCGGTCATCCCCGCGATGGCGTTCTCGATGCGCAAGCGGGGCCCGGACACGTCGCTCGCGGCGCAGCTCAAGGCCGCGATCCCGCTCTTCGTGTTCGGCTTCATCGGCATGAGCCTGCTGCGGACCCTGGGCGACACCGGAGCCGAGCCCTTCTGGGGCCTGCTGACGAGCGAGACATGGGAAGGTCTCATCGCGGCGACGACGGACCTCGCGAAGCTGCTGCTGACCGTCGCGATGGCCTCCGTCGGGCTCGGAACGAGCTTCGCCCGCCTGCGCGGACTCGGACTCCGCCCGCTCGCCGTGGGCCTCGCCGCCGCGGCCCTGGTCGGCGCGATGAGCTTCGCCCTGGTCTCGTTGATCGGGCCCTACGCCTGAGCGCAGGCCACACGGGGGCGCAAAGCGGAGAAGCGACGGCGCACGCGCCCACCCGAAGGTCGGCGCGTGCGCTCGAATCCGCAGCGCGATCCGCTAGGGGGCGGTCGGCTGGGCGCTCGAGCGCCCGCCGCGACGCCGGCGGCCGCCGCCTTCGCGACCGGATCGCGCTTCGCTCTTCGCCGAGCCGTTTCGCGACCGGCTCCTGGATCCGGGCTTGCGTCCCGATCCGTCGCCTTCCTTGGACGAGGCGTTCGCTCCGGGGCGGTTGCTTGCCCGACCCGAGCGGGCCCCGCTCCGCTGGCGCGAGCCCTCGCGGCCCTGGCCCCGGCGAGCAGGACGCTCGAGCGTCTCCTGCGAGACGTCGACCTCCGGCACGTCGAAGCGGGCGAGCTTCTCGCCGAGCATGCGCTCCGTGTCCCGGACCCAGCCGCGGTCCTCACGCGTCACGAACGTGATGGCGCGGCCGGCGGCGCCGGCGCGGCCGGTGCGACCGATCCGGTGGGTGTAGGTCTCCGGCGTATTGGGCACGTCGAAGTTGACGACGTAGTCGATGCCGGCGACGTCGATGCCCCGCGCCGCGATGTCGGTCGCGACCAGGACGTCGAAGCGGCCTTCGCGGAAGCCGCTCATCGCCTTCAGCCGCTGCGCCTGGCTCATGTTTCCCTGGAGCGCGACGGCGCGACGGCCCTTGCGCTCGAGCTGGGTGGCGAGCCGCTTGGCGCGGTGCTTCGTCCGCGTGAAGACGATGGCGGAGCCGCAGTCCTCGGACGAGAGCAACGCGTCGAGCAGTCCCTGCTTGCGGGTCGGATCGGTCTCGAAGAGTCCGTGCTCGATCCGCTCGGCCGGCGCGCTCGGCGCGAGCTCGACGACGTGCGGATCCTCGAGCATGTCGTTCGCGAGCTTGCGCACCGCCGTCGGCATGGTCGCCGAGAAGAGCAGGTTCTGGCGATCGTCGGGCAGCGCCTTCAGGATCTTCCGCAGGTCCGGAAGGAAGCCCATGTCGAACATGTGGTCCGCTTCGTCGAGCACGAGGGTGTCGATGCCGCGGACGTCGAGCTCCCGCTGCTGGATCAGGTCGAGCACGCGGCCGGGACAGCCCACGACGATCTCGGGATCGGCGCGAAGCGCCCGCACGTGCTTGCCGATCGGCACCCCGCCGATCAGCGTCGTCGCCCGGATGTCGGTGAAGCGCGCGAGCTCTTCGATCTCCGCGTGGATCTGGAGCGCGAGCTCGCGGGTCGGCGCGAGGATCATCACGAGCGGTCCGCGACCGGGCTCCTCGAGCAGGCGCTGGAGGATGGGCAGAGAGAACGCGGCGGTCTTGCCGGTCCCCGTCTGGGCGAGGCCCATGACGTCTCGGCCCTCGAGGCACGCGGGAATCGTCTCGCTCTGGATCGGGCGCGGCGATTCGAAGCCGGCCTGGGAGAGTCCCTTCTCGAGGGACGGGTGGAAGGAGAACTGGCCGAAGTCGTCGGCCACGGAATCGGAATGCGCGAGTGCGCTGGACAAAATGAGTCTCCGTCGTGGACGCCGCCTACCTGGCGCGCGCGCACGACTCTTCTCGGATTCGGCCCCCGACAACAGTGCGGGGATCGATGGGAGAAAAGGTCCGGTGCGATCTACCGATTCGGAGGGGCTCGCGATCGATGCAACTCGAAGCGAGCTGGGGTAGATCCTGCTGTTCACCGGTGGGGTCGGCAATCGATCCGGTCTCGCGGGTTTCGCTCGAAGCGGATCGCGTCATCGACGCCAGGGCGGGCTTTCCCGCTGGACAGTTGTTAGCTCTCTCTGGATCGGCCGTCCACTCGCCGATCTTGAGCCGGCAATGAGGGCGCAGGCCCGCCCCTGCATCCGGGGCCGACTAGGCGGTCGGCGTGAGCGCCACCACCGGCCCCTCGCCGACGTGGGCGAGGAGCTCCTCTTCCCGCGCTTCGTGCTTCTCGAGGCGGCGCGCCAGGGCCTCGAAGGCCAGGTGTGCCCCGGCGTCGTCGCCGGCCTCGAGCTGCGCCCGGATCGAGGAGAGTTCGTCACGGAGCCGCTCGTGCTCTCTCGCGAGGAGCGTGAGCTGGCTTCCGAGGTCCGGCCGGAGGCCGTGGAGTCGCGGGAACGTCACGTCCTCCTCGAGGCTCATGTGCGCTTCGAGGGCGGTCGCGTAGAGCGCGAAGTCGGCGATCGCCGCAGCCGCTCCGTCCTTGTCGAGCGCGTTGTAGACGTCGTGGGCGAAGTCGTCCAGGCGGGCGTGCTGGCCCTCGATCCGCCGCTCGTGGGATCGCATCCGGATCCGTTCGCCCGCCTCTCCCAGCTGCGTTTCCGTGGTCATCGCCGATCCTCCTCGGACGTTTCGCGGATCGTCTCCGCCTGAACTCAGATCCCTGCCGTCGCGATCGACATCGCGAGGATCACCCCGAGCACCCCGGCCATGACCAGCGCGAAGAGGCGGTTCGCGAGATCCTCGGCTTCGAGGGGAATCCAGGTGTCCTCCGCCACCGCCGATAGGCTCGCGTCTGCGCGGGGCAACTCGTCGCCCCAGGAGGCCGTCACGGCCTCCACCCGGGCCGTCGTGCCGGATACGGGATCGACGGCCTCGGCCCAGGCCATCGAGACGTGGAGAGCCGGCTCGAAGGACTCGGACCCGCCCGACGGTTCCGGCGACGTCGACTCGGCGCGCCGCTCGCTGCCGGCGTCCACGAGGACGTCGCAGTGCGCCTGGGACAGGACGCGCTGTGCGACGCTCCCGAGCAGGAACCGCTGGAGGCCGGAGTAGCCGCGGGTGCCGACGGCGACGAAGTCGACGTTGGTCGCCTCGGCGCGCCGCAGGATCTCCTCGGCGGGGACGCCGTACACGATCTTCGCCTTGGCGTGGACCCCGCGCTCGCGGAGACGCCGGAGCACGCCCTCCATCCGGGACTCGGCGGCCTCGAACATCTCGCCCTCGAAGTCGCTCGAGCCCGTCACCGCGTAGGGCGCGAGCAGGACCGACGTCTCACGGATCACGTGCAGCACCTCGACCTCGGCGCCGAGGCGCAGCGCCCACTCGGCGACTTCGCGCTCGACCGCTGCCGCCTTCTCGGAGAAGTCCGTCGCCAATAGGATCGATCGCATCGGCGGCCCCGCTTCGTCCTCCGCGGAGTCTTCGGCTCTCACGACGAGCACGGGCTTCGGAGCGCGCTGGACGGTCCTCGCGGCGACGCTGCCCAGCAGGAGGCGATCGACTCCGCGACGGCCGTGGGAACCCATCACGATCAGCGACACGTCATCCGCCTCGGCCGCATCTCGAATCGCCCGCGACGGGTCGGCCTCTTCGAAAGCGGTAGAAAGAGGCACCCGGCCGTCGTCGATGTCGGCGGCCAGATTGGCCAGCCGGAGCTTCGCGCCCCGCCGCAACTCGTCGGTCAGCTGCTCTGCCAGGCGCGGATCGAGCTCGGCGGCAGGCGGCGGACTCGCGTGGAGGAGCCGCAGGCTCGCCCCGCTCGAGCGCGCGAGCGCCCGGGCGCGGCGCACCGCCGCGAGGGATGCCTCGGAAAAGTCGACCGGGACCAGGATCGTTCTCGCCATGCTCGCCTCCCGGACCGCGTGCAGTGACCGGCGGTCCTGCCTCCAGGCTTCGCAAGCGGCGTGCCGAGGGGGGAGACGCCCTCGGGCGCGTCTCGCGGCTTCCGGGCGGCGAAAATGGGACATCCCACCCCACCCGGTGGTCCTTTTGGCCCCTTCGCCCGGCTGGCGGATCAGCCCTCGCGGGCGAGGCTCTCGGCCATCTCCCGAGGTGGAAAACGGAGCAGGAAGCGGGTGCCCTGCCCGACCTCGCTCTCGACGCCGATCGTGCCGTGGTGGGCGAGCACGATCGACCGACAGACGACGAGACCGAGTCCCGTCCCCTCGCCGCGCGCCTTCGTCGAGTGGAAGGGCTCGAAGATCCGCTCGAGCATGTCCGCCTCGATCCCCTCTCCCGTGTCGCGGAGGCCGATCTCGGTCCAGTCGTCCTCCCCGGTCTCGACCGACACGGTGAGCTTGCCGCCCCGGGGCATCGCGTCGGCGGCGTTGACGATCAGGTTGAGGAAGGTCTGCTCGAGGCGGTCCTTGTCGCCCAGGATCTCCCCTCGATCGACGTAGCTCCGATCGACCTCGACGCCGCGGGACCGGAGCTTCTCGCGAAAGAAGTCGAGCGCGTGATCCATCACGTCCGCCGCGAGGATCGGCGCGCGGATCATCTCGTGGGGACGCGCGATGTTGAGCAGCGTCTCGATCAGGTTCGTCACGCGCCGCACCTGCTCCGAGATGATCTCCGCGCGACGTCGGTCCTTCTCGTTGGACAGCGAGTCCTTGAGCATGTCGGCATAGCCGAGGATCACGTTCATCGGCGTCCCGATGTCGTGGGCGATCCCCGCCGTGAGCAGGGAGAGCGAGGCGAGCTGCTCGGCGGAGCGTGCCCGCTCCTCCGCGACCCGCAGGTCCGAGAGGTCGCGCACGATGCCCGTGAAGACGCGGCTCTCCCGGTGGTGCCCTTCGCTGACGGCGAGATAGAGCGGGAACTCGGTCCCGTCCTTGCGGCGCCCGGCGACCTCGCGCCCCCGACCGATGATCCGCGCGTCGCCCGTATCGAGGTAGCGCGAGAGGTAGCCGTCGTGCTCCTCGCGATAGGGGGACGGCATGAGCATCGTGACCGGCGAACCGATCATTTCCTCGCGCGCGTAGCCGAAGATGTCGACCGCCGCCTGGTTGACGGATTCGATCGTCCCGGCCTGGTCGATCGAGAGGATGCCGTCGACGGCGGATTCCACGATCGATTCGAGTCGCGCGGCGGTTTCGCGGGCTTCGTTGTCCATGCCTGGGGAACGCTAGGCACCGCAGCCGCGATGTACAGCGAGTCGCACCGATTCGTCCGAAAAAGGACGATCCTGGCGCCCGGAATCAGCTCGCGCGGCGCTCGGGGGCGGCCTGATCCTCGCGGGACCGGCGCTCCTCGCGTCGATAGAGCGTCCGGCGATTGACACCGAGAATCCGCGCCGCCTCGCTCTTCCGGCCGTTGGTCGCCTCGAGCACCGCCGCCACGTAGAGATCCCCGAGCTCGGACAGGGTGAGGCCGCGCTGACGCGCGAGCTGGGCGATCGACTCCTCGAGACTCCCGTCCCCCTGGACCGGATCGTCCGGAATCAGGATGTCGCTCGCGTGGATCTCCGAGCCGTCGGCGAGGGCGAGGCTCCGCTCGAGACAGTTCTGCAGCTCCCGGGCGTTGCCGGGCCAGGGCGACCGGCAGAGCTTCCGCATCGCGTTCTCGGAGAGCGTGCACGGCGCGCCCTCCGAAAGCCGCGCGACGAAGGCCTGCGCGAGCGGCGGGATGTCCTCGGGTCGCTCGCGGAGAGGAGGAATGTGGATCGGGATGACGTTGAGGCGATAGAAGAGATCCTCGCGGAAGACCCCCTCGGCGATGTCCGCCCGCAGGTCCCGATTCGTCGCGGACACGAGCCGGACGTCGACCTTGATCGACTGCGTCCCGCCGACCGGACGGATCTCCTGATCCTGGATCACACGGAGGAGCTTGCCCTGGAGCGTGGGCGACATGTCCCCGATCTCGTCCAGGAAGAGCGTTCCTCCGTTCGCCGCCTCGAAGAGCCCCTTCTTGTTCGAGTTCGCACCGGTGAAGGCCCCACGGACGTGACCGAAGAGCTCGCTCTCGAGCAGGCCTTCCGGCATCGCCGTGCAGTTGATCGGAACGAAGGGACCGTCGGCCCGGGCGCCCGTCATGTGGACCGTGCGCGCGACGACCTCCTTGCCGGTCCCGCTCTCGCCCGTGATCAGGACGTTGCTGCGGTTGTTCGCGATCTTGCGGATGAGGGCATAGATCTCGTTCATCGCGAGACTCTTGCCGACCAGGTCGCCGAACGACGCGGTCCGCTCCGCCGCCGCACGCAGGCGCTGGTTCTCTTCGACCAGGGCGCGGTTCTCGAGCGCACGCTCGAGGGTCAGCAGGAGTCGCTCCGCCTGGAAGGGCTTCGTCACGAAGTCGTGCGCCCCGAGCCGCATCGCCTCGACCGCCGTCTCCACCGACCCGAAGCTCGTCATCATCACGACCGGCGTCGCCGGATGGCGCTCCCGAAGCGCGCCGAGCAGCTCGAGTCCGTCCATTCCCGGCATCTGGAGATCGGTCACCACGCAGCCGAGGTCCGCCTCCGCGTCGGCCAGCTCGAGGGCCTGCTCCGCGGACTCCGCCACGACCACGGGGTGGCCGTGACTCGACAGCATCTCTTCGACCATCTCTCGCATGACCGGGTCGTCGTCTACCACCAGGATCTTTCGAATCACGGGCTTTCCCTCTCTTCGATTCTTCGCGCTGGGCGTCTCGCACCGCTTCGGGCAGGGGAAATGCAGATGCCGTGCCCGCTCTCCTGGCGCTGAGAGCCGCCTCACGACCCGAATCGTGCCAATTAGACGCAATCGAGTCAAAATGACACAGTCCTACCCGCGACGCAGCGGGGCCCACCCCGAGCAGCGCCGGCCTGCTCGCGGCGCGACGCCTCGTGGCCCGCCTGGAGCCCCCGGCTTGCCAGCGCGTGCCGACGCCCGCTGTCCCCTCTCTGGGAACGACCCGGCAGGGTCGGACTAGCCGGCGTGGGGTCGCAGGCGGTAGCGGATGGGGAGGTGCTTCAGCCCGGGGACGAGGTTGGACGCCGTCCGCTCGGCCTCGCCGATCTGCTCCACGTGCTCCACCCGGGAGACGAACTCGCGGAACATCGACTGCTGGGTCTTGCGCGCGAGATGCGCCCCGAGACAGAAATGCTCGCCGATCCCGAAGGCCAGGTGCGGGTTCGGATGTCGATCGATCCGGAACTCGTTCGGCGCTTCGAAGACGTCTTCGTCCCGGTTGGCCGACGCGTAGTACATGATCAGCCGGTCGCCGGCCTTCATCCGGCGTCCGCCGATCTCGACGTCTTCGGCGACGGTGCGCGCCATCGTGTTGACGGGCGTGACGTAGCGGAGGATCTCCTCGACGCCGGACCGGGTGTAGGCCGCCGGATCCGACTTCCACTTCGCCATCTGATCCGGATGATCGAGCAGGGCCTTCATGCCGCCGGTGAGCCCGCCGCGGGTCGTCTCGTGCCCGGCGATGAACATCACGAGGCAGTAGCCCAGGGTGTCGATCTCGTTCATGGGCTCCCCGTCGACCCGCGCGTTCGCGAAGAGCGAGACGAGGTCGTCCTGGGGCGTCTTCCGTCGGTCGTCGAGGATCTTCTGGAAGTAGCCCGCGAAGTCCATCGCGGCCGCCATCACGGACTCCTGCGCGCTCATGCCCGGCCGCTGGAACTCCGGATCGTCACGGCCGAAGATCTCGTTCGTCGTCTTGAGCACGAAGGGTTCGTCCTCTTCCGGCGCGCCGAGGATCCGGCAGATGACGGCGAGGGGATGGAGCGAGGCCACGTCGGTGACCCAGTCGGCCTCCCCCTCTTCGCCGAGCGCGTCCACCAGGCGAACGGCGACCTGCTCGATCATGCCGTCCCAGCGGCCGAGGCTCCGCGGCGTGAAGAACTTGCTGGCGACGGCGCGGTACTTGCGGTGATCCGGGTTGTCCATCTCGATGATCGTTCGCATCTGGACGCCGGCCTCCCCGCGGTCGAGGCCTTCGAGACGTTCGAAGTTGATGCCGTCCTTGTTGAGGAAGGACTGCGGGCGCTTCGAGATCTGCACGATGTCGGCGTGACGCGTGACCGCCCAGAAGGGCGGCCATCCCTCGGGCTCGAAGCGCTCGATCGGAGCCGTGTGGCGGAGCGTCGCCCACTCCGCGTGGGGATAGCCGCGTTCGGCGTAGCTCTCGGGCTCGACCAGGTGAAGGGCTTCGATCAGGTCGGGGGCGGCGGCCATCGGCGTTCTCCTCAGCGGGGGTTCGATCGGAACGAGCGTCGGACGCGAGCGCCAGACGCGCGTTCGACTCTACTTCATGCGCGGCGGACGCGGAACGCGCTCGAGACACGCGTGGCGATCGTCGCGACGCAACGCGACGCGCTCAGCCGGCGTCGGGCGTGTACCAGATCGGCGACGTCCAGGCGCGCTCCTGCTGGACGTCCTGCATCAGGTCGTCGTCGCAGCCCGCGGGCCGGTCGTCATCGGGCAGGTCGAGGCACTGCCAGGTGTGGTAGCGGCAGCTCGGGTTCTCGACGGCGCGTGCGTAGTAGACCGCCCGCCGCGCGGGATCGAATTCCGGATCGCGCCAGACGCCACAGAGCGAATCGTGGCCGGAGCCGCGCGGCGCGCAGGTCGCCGGATCGACGTCGGCGCCGTTCGGACCGCCCGCGACGTCGACGACCTCTTCGTGCACGTTGCCCTCGTCGTCCACCCAGCCCTTCACGATCTGGAGCCGCTGGAGCAGCCCCCCTGGCGCGTCCGGCGTCCCGGGATCCCGGCTGGCCCAGACGGCGAAGGTCGGCCCGCCCTCCCCCGTCCGCGGCGGCAGGTCCCCGCCCATGGGAACCGCCAGGCCTCCGCGACCGAGCACGTCGCCGACGACGTCCGCCCCCCCGCAGAGTCCCGGCTGCAGGCCCCAGCCTCCGTAGAAGCGCGGCTCGATCCGCGGACCGCTCGTCCCGAAGACTTCCTTTCGTTGCATCGCATCGAAGATCGCGTCCCGGGCGTTCTCCTCCGCCCAGACACCGATCAGGCCACCCGGTCCGTTGGTGTAGTTACCCATCCCCGAGTCCCCCGCCCGGAGTCGCGCCTCGGGCGAGCCGTCGGCGATCCCCAGGTGACCGGGCCAGCTGCGCTCCTCGACGCCCCCGGCCATCGCGTTGTGGGTGTCGGTGCTCGCCATCAGGCCGAACTTGAACGGGTTGACCCCGATCCGCGCTTCCTCGGCGAGTCCGTCGGCGAGCGCGTAGCGCACGTAGCTACGCCGGGAGAGGCAGTTCGGTCCGAGGTGGGGAATGGAATCCTGGAGGAAGCCGTCGTAGCAGGCGCGCGGCGGCTCGTCGCCGTTGCGATAGCGGAAGGCGCTGTTCTCGAACTTCTCGAAGTCGCAAAGGGCATCGTCGACGCCGATCACACCCGGCAGACCCCGTCGGCACTCGGAGTCGCCCTTGTGCTGCATGACCTCGACGATCGGCTCGACCTTGATCCGCAGCTTCGCGCGGGCGGCCTCCTCTTCGACGGAGCTCGTCCCGGGGTAGTCGATGTTGAACATCCGCCCGTTGCTGATGTTCGAGTTGTGCGGGATCGCGATCGCCTCGCACCCCGTGTCGGATTCGTTGCACTGCGTGTCGAGCAGCGACCAGAGCTCCCACTCGCGCTGGACGTCCATGTAGCTGATCGGGCGCTTCGGAACGGCACTCCCCCGGAAGATCACGTTGCGATGGAGATTCGAGCCCAGCCGGAACGAGCTGTACTCGTAGGCGATGAAGGTCGTCCGCTCGCAGGCGGCACTCGTGTCGTTCCACTTCTCGGCCGCGGCGATCGTCTCCGACCAGCCCTTCTGGAGGGCCTCCGCGCAGCGGGCGCCGTCCTCTCCGCAGATCTCGGCTTCGCGCGACGGGAAGGGGTGCATGATCTTGAAGCCCAGGGGCGAGTCCGTCGGCGCCGTCGCGTCCCGGATCGCCCGGCACATCTCCGTGTAGTAGGCGGGCGAGACCTCGTCGGTGCACAGGATCTGCTCGCCGAAGAACTCGGCGTGGTCCGTCACGGCCGCGAAATCCAACGGGCGATCGATCCATGCCGTTCGCGTGCCTCGCCCGTTCTCGTCGTTCGGCGGGAGCGGGATCTCGCCTCCGAAGGCGTAGCGATAGGCGCCGTCCGGCCGGACCTGAAGATCGTAGTTCCACGCATCGGAAGAGAGCATGGTGTGGACGTGGAGATCGCCCCAGAGCGCCATCTTGCGCTCGTCGCGATGCGCACAGGCTTCGCGCGCCGGCGCCTCGACACCCTCCGGAACCGCGAAGTGCTCCGGATCCGGCGCGTCGCTTCCACAGCCGACCGCGCCGGAGAGTCCGACCGCGAAGGCGAGGACGCCCCACCCAACGAAGCTGCTCCCGGATCGTTCGCCCACCGTTCTCCCTCCTGGTCGTCGCCCCATCACGCGCGCGAAGCGTAGGCGACGCCCGGCGTCGGACAACCGACCGCCGACGCCGCTCCTGGCCGCAGCCGAGCGAGCGCCGCTCAGACCCGCCCGCGCAGGACTGCCAGGAGCAACGCGCCCGCCGCGATCATCTGCACGACCAGGAGCGGAAGACCGATCACGATCGAGGCCGCCTGGAGCGCAGCGAGCCCGCCGACCCCGAGCAGGATCGCCGCGACCGCCGCGACGGCGAGTCCCCAGAAGGCCTTCGCCGCGTGCGTTCCCGCCGTCCCCATGAGCTCGCAAAGCACGAGGGTCGCCGAATCGAGACTCGTGATGAGCCACGTGAAGAGCAGGAAGCAGGCCAACGCGATCAGCACCGTCGCCCAGGGGCCCGTGGCGAGCTGCTCGATGACCGCGACGAGACCGAGCGCGTAGTCGGTCTCGACCGCCCGCGAGATGGCCCCGGAAGCCTCCCGGTCCGCGAGGAGCGCCGTCCCCCCGAAGAGTCCCATCCAGACGAGCGTCACCGCCGTGGGCACCAGCGTGACCCCCACGACGAGTTCCCGGACCGTTCGGCCGCGGGAGATGCGCGCAATGAAGAGCGAGACGAAGGGCGTCCACGCGAGCCACCACGCCCAGTAGAAGAGCGTCCAGTCCGCCTGCCATTGCCGGGCCGCTTCGGTCTCCGCGACGAAGAAGCCGAGGGCGGGCGCCGAAACCACGTAGTCGACGAAGCTCTCGGCGATCAGCGCGAGGATCTCGGCGGTCGACCCGAGCAGGACGAAGATCAGCATCAAGCCGACGCTCAGCCAGGCGTTCACCGTCGAGAGCCAGCGGATGCCGCGGGCGACCCCCGAGATCGCCGAGGCGATCCCGAGCAACGCGACCGCCGCGATGATCCCGACCTGGACCCGCACGTCGAGCGGCGCCTCCGTGCCCCGCCCGACGAGCGCGGCCAGGGTGGCGTTCATGCTGCTCGCGGAGAGACCGATCGACGTCGCGACCCCGCAGACGGTGCCGAAGATCGCCAGGAGGTCGAGGGTCCCTCCCGCGACCCGGCTCGAGGCGAGCGCCGCCGGCCCGGTCGAGAGCACCTCACGGAAGCGGAGCGGCGCACCCCCGCGGTGGACGGGGATCGAGATCGCGAGGGCGGCCAGCACGTAGAAGCCCCAGCCGTGGATCCCCCAGTGGAACATCGTGAGCCGGAGCCCCAGGCGCGACGCCGACTCGGGCGTCGCCCCGCTCTCCAGGAAGGGGTTCGCCGCGGCGTGGAGCAGAGGCTCCGCCGTGGCCCAGTAGAGCAGCCCGGACGCGAGCCCCGCCGAGAAGAGCATCGCGAGCCAGCTGCCCGTCCCGAACTCCGGTCGCTCGTCGTCGGCCCCCAACCGCAGCCTGCCGACCGGGTGGAGCGCGAGGATCACGAGGACGACGAGGCAGACGTTGGCCGAGAGGACGAAGAGGGTGTCCGCCCCGGAGATGACGGCGGCCCGGGCCGTGGCGAGCGCCACCTGTGCCCGATCGAGGAAGGCGAGCGCGACGACGATGACGATCGAAACGCCCGCGACCGCGATCCGGGCCGTCGCGGTCGGCAGACCGATTCGCGCGAGCAGATCGTCGGCGTCGGGCATACCGCCAACCTAGCAGGCCCACCCACCCGCGCAGATCAACGCGAAGCGAGCATCGCCTCCGCGAAGCGATCGATCTCGGCACGAATCGCATCGACGTCGGCCGTCCCCAGCCCGACGACCAGCTCGCTCACCCCGGCGTCGGCGTACTCCTGGACGCTGCCCGGATGGACCTGGCTCATGTCGAGCCGGACGGAGACCCGCGTCGCGGCGTGGGGCCGTCCCGCCGTCGCCGCCTGGTCGCGGAGATAGGCCATCCGATCCCGCACGCCCTCCGGCGAGAGCATCAAGGGATGCCAACCGTCTCCGAAGCGCGCGACCCGTCGCAGCGACGCGCGCTTGTTGCCCCCGACGAGAATGGGAGGACGTGGACGCTGGAGCGGCTTGGGCGAAGACACGACGTCCTCGAAGGCGAAGTGCTCTCCTTCGAAGGTCGCCTCCTCCTCGGTCCAGAGCCGACCCAGCACCTGCAGGAACTCGTCCGCACGGCGTCCGCGCCCCGCATACGGAACCCCCATCGCCGCATTCTCGTCCGGCAGGCTCCCGACGCCGACCCCGACGACGAGTCTTCCCTGCGCGAGCTGATCGAGGGTCGCCAGCTCGCGCGCCAGGACCATCGGATGGAGATAGGGAAGCACCAGCACGCTCGTCCCGAGCCGCGCGTGGTGGGTCTTCGAGGCGAGCCACGTGAGCAGGATCAGCGCATCGTGGTAGGGGCGCGTCCCCAGACGTTCCCGCACGTAGCCCGCATTGATCACGTGGTGGTTGACCCAGAGCGAATCGAAGCCCGCCGCCTCGGCGTGAACGCCGACGGAGACCACCTCGAAGGGATCCTCGATGCCGACGTGGTTCGGCAGGACGAACCCGAAATCCATGCTCCCTCCCTTCGCCGCATCCGGAGCGCCGCGAAGAGCATACCCGGCTTCCGCCGGTCTCCGTACGATGGGTGCCGCGCGTCGACAGGGGTCGAAAAGGTCCGCGCCGATGCGTTACACCCTGAACAGCGCTTCGCAGCGCACCCCCTCGAGCCCGCCGACCGCGCGCGCCGTGCGGGGACCGAGGAGATTGCCGCCATGCCCACGTTCGATCGAGCCGAAGTCGAAGCCGCCTATCACCACTTCGTCGAGGTCGGCGACTCCGGTGACTGGAACGCCTGGGCCGACCTCCACAGCGAGGACGGCGTCTGGGTCGAGCACCATCTCGGCACCTTCCAGGGCCGCGAAGCGATCCGGAAGGCGATCCTCGACGTGATGAAGCCCGTCCCGATGATGGTCTTCCCGGTCGAGTGGTACGTGATCGAAGGCAATCGGGTCGTCTACTACCCGTGGCAGGTGATGCCGGATCCCAAGGGCGGCGACGAGGTCTACCGCTTCAGCTGCGTCACGATCCTCGAGTACGCGGGCGACGGGCTCTTCTCCTACCAGGAGGATCTCTACAACCCGCGCGAGGGACAGCAGGTCATGAAGCGCTGGATGGAGGCCGGCGGAAAGCTGGCGGAGTGAAGCCGCGTCTCCGAGCGGGGGTGCTCGCGGCGCTCCTCGCGCTCGCTGCCTGCTCGGACGCCGTCGGCGTGGGCGACCTCGCGAGCACGGTCCGCGCGGAGGACGGGCGCTTCGTCCACTGGGTCGAGCATCGGATCGACGACTCGGCCCTCGCGGGCACCCGACTCCGCGGGGCGGACGGCCTCGAGGTCGGCGATCTCGACGGGGACGGGCGCGAAGACTTCGTCGTGGTCCACGAGGACAGTGGCCACGTCCGTCTCTCCTTCGCGACGGCGGCCCCGGCCCGCTGGACTTCGATCACCGTCGCGAGCGGTCCCGTCGCTGCCGGCGCCGAGGATGCCGCCCTCGGCGATCTGGACGGGGACGGAGACCTCGACGTCGTCGTCGCCTGCGAGGATGCGCATCTCGTCTATCTCGAGAACCCCGGCGGCGTCCGGTCGCGCGACGCCGCCGCCTGGCGCGCCGTCATCCCGGCGCCCACGCGCGACCGAGGCTCCTGGGTCCGGGTCTTCGTCGCCGACCTCGACGGGGACGCCGGGCTCGAAGTCGTCGCGACCAACAAATCGATCCCCATGCCGAGCGGCGCCGGCTCGATGGACGTACCGGCGACACCGGTCTCGATCTTCGAGACGCACGGACGCCCGGCGGATCCCTCCGCGTGGCGGGAGACGGAGCTCGCCCGCTACGTCGTGCCCGTCAATGCGCGCCCGGTCGATCTCGATGGCGACGGCGACCTCGACATCCTCGCGGGCTCGCGAGGCGAGGCCCGGATGGTCGTGCACGAGAGCGTCGCCGGGCGCTGGCAGACGCGTCCGATCGTCGTCGCGAATCCGCTTCGCCTCCCCCTTCCCGTCCTGCCCAAACAGCTGAGCGGATTCGAGATGGATTTCGCGGATCTGAACGGCGACGGGCGACTCGATCTCGTCGCGAACGACAGCGTCTGGAGCATCGCCTGGCTGGCGCAGCCCGAGCGGCTCGACGCGCCCTGGACCGCCCACCGGATCGCCGACACCTTCCCCGACTCGCCGAACGCGCTCCGCCTCGTCGACGTCGACGGCGACGGCGATCTCGATCTCTTCACGGGCGGATACAGCCAGGATCCCCGCGAGACCGAGCTCGCGAGCCCCGGCCCCTTCCACCGCGCCGGCGGCCTCGTCTGGTTCGAGCGACCCGACGACCCCGATGCACGCTGGATCCGCCATGAAGTGTCGCGGCGCGTCCGCGGCATGTTCGACGTCCTCGTCCCCCGCGACGTGAACGGGGACGGGTGGGTCGACTTCGTCGGAACACGCGGCAACAGCGGCCGGTACGACGGGCTCTTCTGGCTCGAGCAGAGACGTTCGACCGACGCTCGACCGGCCTTCACGTCGGCCTGGGACGAAGACAGCCGCCAGCTTCCCCCGACGCCCCCGTGGATGCGGGCCTTCGCCCGCGTGGCGCTCCGCTAGGTCGACGCCGAGCGTCCGGCCGGCCCGGGCGGGACGCCGATGTGTCACGCCCCGCGTCTCCGGCGAACGGGACCCGCGTTCCCGCGCCTCGACTTCCGAGCGCGGCGTCGACTGGTATCGTCGGGGCCGCGGCCCGGCGGGTCGCCCGCCAGGAGATCCGAATGCCCGTGAAGCCGCTCTTCCTTTTGCTCCTCGCCCTCGCCGGTACGGGGCTCGCCGCCTGCTCGGCCAGCCTCTTCGGCGCCGCAGAAGACGCATCGTCGGTCGCCGCCGCGGGCGCGGTCGACGGGGCGAGACTCCTCGCCGCCGACGCGGAGCCGGAAAGCTGGATGAGCTACGGCCGGACCTATTCGGAGCAGCGCTTCAGTCCGCTCGACGGGATCGACACCGACAACGTGGACGGGCTCGGCCTGGCCTGGTCCTTCGATCTCGAGACCGAACGCGGAATCGAGGCGACGTCGATCGTGGTCGACGGTGTGATGTACGCGACCAGCGCCTGGTCGATCGTCCACGCCCTCGACGCGCGAACGGGCGAGCCGCTCTGGACGTTCGATCCCCAGGTCGCCAAGGACAAGTCGAAGCACGCCTGCTGCGACGTCGTGAATCGCGGCGTCGCCGTCTGGAAGGGCCGGGTCTACTTCGGCGCCCTCGACGGGCGGCTGATCGCGCTCGATGCCGCCACGGGCGAGGTCGCGTGGTCGGTCGCGACGGTCGACCCGGCGCTGCCCTACACCATCACCGGCGCGCCCCGCGTGATCCGGGACAAGGTCCTGATCGGCAACGGCGGCGCCGAGTACGGGGTGCGCGGCTTCGTCTCGGCCTACGACGCCGAGACCGGCGAGCTCGTCTGGCGCTTCTACACCGTCCCCGGCAATCCGGCGGACGGCTTCGAGAACGAGGCCATGGAGCGGGCCGCGAAGACCTGGAACGGCGAGTGGTGGGCCCTCGGCGGCGGCGGCGGCACGGTCTGGGACGCGATGGCGCACGATCCGGAGCTCGACCTGCTCTACATCGGCGTCGGCAACGGGACGCCGTGGAACCAGGCGATCCGCTCGCCCGGCGGCGGTGACAATCTCTTCCTCTCGTCGATCGTCGCCCTCCGCCCCGATACGGGCGAATACGTCTGGCACTACCAGACGACGCCCGGCGAGACCTGGGACTACACCGCGACGCAGCACATCATCCTCGCCGAGCTCGAGATCGACGGACGCGAACGCAAGGTCCTCATGCAGGCACCCAAGAACGGGTTCTTCTACGTGCTCGATCGCGAGACGGGCGAGCTCCTCTCCGCCGAGAAGTTCATGGGCGCGACCTGGGCGAGCCACGTCGACCTGGAGACGGGCCGGCCCGTCGAGACCGAGAACGCGCGCTACACCGACGGACCGCAGCTGACCTGGCCCTCCTACCTGGGCGGTCACAACTGGCACCCGATGTCCTTCAACCCGGCGACGGGACTCGTCTACATCCCCGTCCTCGACTTCCCGGCAAACTACGGCCATCCCGACGAGTTCGGCTTCGAATACCGCCCCGGCGCGCCGAACCTCGGAATCGACGGGATCACCGGCTCGCTCCCCGACGATCAAGCGGAGCGTGATGCGCTGGGCGCCCTCGTGAAGGGACGGCTGCTCGCGTGGGACCCGGTGGAGCAGCGGGAGGCCTGGGTCGTCGAGCACCCCGGGACCTGGAACGGCGGCACGCTCACCACGGCGGGCAACCTCGTCTTCCAGGGCACGTCGAACGGCGAATTCGTCGCCTTCCGCGCCGACGACGGCCGCCGGCTCTGGTCCTTCCCGACCCAGACCGGCGTGGTCGCGCCGGCGATGACCTACGAGCTCGACGGCGAGCAGTACGTCTCGGTCAACGTCGGCTGGGGCGGCGCCTTCGCGCTCGTCTTCGGCGAGTACGTCCGCGCAGAGAGCATGCCGAACGTGAGTCGGGTCCTCACGTTCAAGCTGGGCGAGGACGGGGCGCTCCCCGCGGTCGAATGGCAGAAGCGCGTCGCCTTCGATCCGCCCGAGCAGACGGCGTCCGAAGAAACCATCCGGAAGGGCTACTCCGTCTATCAGGACGTCTGCCTCGGCTGTCACGGTCTGAACGCCGTGTCGGGCCTGTTGATTCCCGACCTCCGCGGCTCGGCCTATCTCCACGATCAGGCGGCGTTCGATTCCGTCGTTCTCGACGGCGCGCTCCGCGTGAACGGGATGGCGGCTTTCGGAGAGCAGCTCGACGGCGAGGAGAGCGCCGCGATCCGCGCCTACCTGATCCAACAGGCCTGGCGCGGGAAGGCCCTCGCCGACGCGAAGCCGTAGTGCCCGCCTCGAGCACCCCCATGTCGAACCCGACCATCGACTCCGAAGAGCGCCGACGCTTCGACGCCGCCGAGAAGATCCGGATCCACGAGTCGCCGCTCGTCCGTCCGGCACTCCAGCCGACGGAGGCCTGTCTGCGCGCCCACTTCGAGGGTCCGGTCGGCCTCGAGGCCCGGGAGCTCTCGAACCCGCACGTCGAGCCGCGGGTCACGCCCGAAGCCCGCGCCAGGGCGAAGCCCGCCTCGGTCCTTTTGGGCGTCGTGCTCCGCGAGCCCGAACCGACGATGATCGTCACCCAGCGCCACCATGGCATCTCGTTTCCCGGGCACTGGGTCTTTCCGGGCGGACGCGCCGACCGCGGAGACGCCACGCCGATCGAGACCGCGATCCGCGAGGCGGAGGAGGAGATCGGCCTCGACCCGGACGCCGTCGAAGTCCTCGGGCGCCTCGGCGACTACGTCAGCCACAGCGGCTATCGCGTCGCACCGACCGTCGCGCTGATCCGCCCGCCGATCGATCTACGTCCGCAGCCGGGCGAAGTCGAGACGATCGCCGAAGTCCCGCTCTCCGCCCTGACGAACCCCGCCCACTACTTCCTGTTCCGGTTCGCGGACCGGCAGGACCGGGCCCACTTCGCACTCGACTTCCCGAACGACCCGGCGCGCGAGGGCGTCATGCTGACCGGTGTCACCGTCTCCATCGCGATCGGCTTCTACGCCGACCTGCTCCGCGGCCAGGGACTCGCGTAACCGCCGCGTCGCCGCCGACGTAGTCCCGGTCATGATCGAGCTCCCCCGCGTGAACCCCGTCGGCGTGACCGAAGTCCCGGACGACTTCGTGCGTACGCCGCGGCGCCACTCCCTGCTCCTGCGCTGCTTCGCCGCCGCGCTCGTGCTCGTCTTCGTCGCCGTAGTCCTCGGAACCGGCGCGGCGAGCCTGGCGACCTGGTGCCTGACCAGCGATGCGGGTACGCCTTTTCCGTTCCGATAGCTCCCAGCCCCCATCCATCCGAACGATCGGAGCCGGATCGTTGGTATGTTATTTTCCGACGGCGTTCTCACCCAAGGAGGATCGTCATGCCCTGGTGGGGCTGGATCACCGTCGGCGCGCTCCTGCTCGTCGCCGAGATGACCATCGTCGATCTCGAGTTCTATCTCGTCTTCCTCGGAATCTCGGCGCTCCTGACCGGGACCGCGGTTCTCGGTGGCGTGGACCTCCCTATCTGGGGGCAATGGCTCCTCTTCGCGGCGCTCGCGGCGACCTGCTTCGTCTTCTTCCGGCGGGCGCTCTACGGGCGCCTCCGCCCGCCGCCCGAAGGCGAGATCCGCGAAGGCCTGGCCGGCGACCGCGGGATCGCCGAGGAGGCGATCGCAGCCGGCGATCGTGGATCCATCGCGCTCCGCGGCTCGACGTGGACGGCGCGCAACGTCGGCGACCACCCGATTCCCCGCGGCGGCGCCTGCGTGGTCGAACGAACGGAGGGCCTCATCGTCGACGTCCGCGCCGAATAGCCCCTCCCCCGATTCGCTCCGCACCCGCTCAGACGTCCGGGCCTCGTTCGCTCGAACTCCCCGGACAGGAGATCGCCCCATGGAACTCTTCACCATCGCCGTGATCGGACTCGTGGTCCTCGCCATCGTCGTGATCGCGAAGACGGCGACCATCGTTCCCCAGCAGCACGCCTACGTGATCGAGAATCTCGGAAAATACAGCCGCACCCTTCGCGCCGGATTCCACATTCTCGTCCCCTTCATCGAGCGCATCGCCTACAAACACTCCCTGAAGGAGATGGCGATCGACATCCCTGAACAGATCTGCATCACCAAGGACAACGTGCAGGTCGGCGTCGACGGCGTCCTCTACATGCAGATCCTCGATCCCCAACGGGCCTCGTATGGAATCCAGGACTACATCTTCGCGATCGTCCAGCTCGCGCAGACGACGCTGCGCAGCGAGATCGGCAAGATCGACCTCGACCGGACCTTCGAGGAGCGCGCGCTGATCAACGGCAACGTCGTGAGCGAGGTCGACGTCGCGAGCGATCCCTGGGGCGTGAAGGTCCTCCGCTACGAGATCCGCAACATCAACCCTCCCGCCGACGTGATCGAAGCGATGGAGAAGCAGATGCGCGCGGAGCGCGAGAAGCGCGCGGTCGTCCTCGAGTCCGAGGGCGTACGGGATGCCGAGATCAACCGGGCCGAGGGGCAGAAGCAGAAGGTGATCAAGGAGTCGGAGGCGAAACGCGAGCAGCAGATCAACGAGGCACAGGGGGAGGCCGCGGCGATCGAAGCGGTCGCGACGGCGACGGCGACCGGACTCCGAGAAGTTGCATCCGCGGTCGAGGCACCGGGTGGACGAGAAGCGATGCAGCTCCGCGTGGCAGAGCAGTACGTCGCGCAGTTCGGCGAGCTCGCGAAGAAAGGAAACAGCCTCGTGATCCCGGCCAACCTGAGCGACATCGCCTCGATGCTCGCGATGGCGACGAAGATCGTGAGCGACGGCGACGGTCCGGAGCCGCGGCCGGCGCCCGCCCCCCGGCCGATCCGCCCCGATCCCCCGACCGACTGAACCCGTCCCTCCAACCCGCCTGGCTAGGGACGTCGCTCTCCGGCTCTCACTCGTCCCGAAGCAGGCGGTCGTTCGAGGCGATCGACGCGCCGCTCTTCTGGTAGCGCTCGCGGCGCTCCTTGCTCCAGGAATCGATCTCGTCCTTCGGAACGCCGTAGGCGAGTCCACGCTCCACCCCCGGCCGGGCACGGACGCGGTCGATCCAGGCCATCCCGTTCGCGTGCTGCGTGATGTCGACCTTGCTCCACTTGTAGCCGCGCAGCCAGGGATAGGTCGGGATGTCGGCGATCGTCAGGTCGTCGCCGCAGAGGTAGTCGCGCCCCTCCAGCTGACGATCGAGTACGCCCGCCAGACGGAGCGCCTCCTTGCCGAACCGCTCGAGCGGATGGGCCTTAAAGGCGTCGTCGACGTCCGCCATGTAGCGCGTGTAGGAGAGCTTGTTCCCGAAGATGGGTCCGACACCGGCCGCCTGCCAGTAGAGCCAGGGCAGGATCCGCCAACGCGCCGCGTGCTCCGAGGGAAAGAGCGGCGAGGGGAACTTCTCCCCGAGGTACTGCAGGATCGCGAAGCTCTTCCAGCATGATCGTGACCTTCCAGCCGTTGGGGGTCGGCGAGGTCAGCAGTTCGAGCGCCATGGCGTCCTCCGTCGGGCGGGTCGATCGCCCTCGGAGCGTGCTTCAAGGCCCCGGCGCCGACAAGGAACGCGAGTCACGGCCGAACTCGACGACGGCGCGGTCGAGGTTCGTGCGAGTGCGGCGCGCGTGGCGCTCCCCCTCCGCTAGTCGGCGGCGGGCGGACTCGCGTTGCTCGACGGCCCGCTCGGCCGCGGCCCGCGACCCCGACCGCGGCCTCCTCGACGGCGCCTTCGGCGCGCTCCGGCCTTCTTGGGCCCGTTCTTCGCCGCACCCTCAGAGCCGCCATTGCCGCCCGACGCCTGCGCCTCACCGCCGCCGGCGTTGCCGCCCTGTGCCTGCGCCCCACCGCGACGACGCTGCCCGCCGCGACGGCGCCTGCGGCGTCCCGACCGGCCGTCCGGACGAGCGCCCTCGCCTCCCGCGGCCGCGCCGTTCGCGACGGCCGCGTCTCCCTCGGCAGAGGCGGCCGCTCTCTCGCGCTCGCCGCTGCGCCCGCGACGCCCCCGCCCTCCGCGTGTCCGGCGTCCGCCGCGCTTCTTCTTCGCCGCGCGCTTCTTCTTCTTGGCGGCCTTCTTCTTCCGGATCGGATCGAAGAACGAGGAGGGGCGCGCCGGAGCGCGTCGACAGACGTCGCAGACCCCGCACTCCTCCTCCATCGGGATCCCGAAATACTCCCCGAAGAGCTCGCCGCGACAGCGCTCCGCGATCGCGTAGCGATCGATCGCGTCGAGGCGTTCACCGTCCTGCTTGCGCAGGGTGCGCAGCTGCTCCGAGAGACGCTTCGCCGACTGTTTGAGCTCGTCGTGATCGACCAGCGCTTCGATCGACTTGTCCGGATGGATATGGACGAGGCTCGCCGTCTCGAACATCGCGACCACGGCCTGCGTCACGCGCTGCGCGACCCGCGCGGCCGCGGCGAGCTCGATCGAATCGGGCTCGCGCCCCTCCTCGACGTACTCCGCGAGGGCCGCCGCAACCTGGTAGAGCTGAGTCGGGCTCGTGCGGCTCTGGTTGAGCAGGAACTCGTGGATGTTCCGATCGACCATGTCGTGGAGCAGGATGCAGTTCGCGCGCTTTCCGTCGCGGCCGACGCGCCCCGCTTCCTGGACGTACTGCTCGATCGAAGCCGGCGTCTGGAAGTGGATGACGTAGCGGAAGTCCTGCTTGTCGATCCCCAGACCGAAGGCACTGGTCGCGACCATGACGTTGCGTCGGCCGCGCTTCATGAACTGTTCCTGCTGCGCCTTGCGGTCGCTGCCGTTCATCCCGCCGTGATACTTGTTGACGGGGATCTTCATCTGCTTGAGCGCCCCGTAGACCGTATCCACGTCGCGGGTCGTCGAGCAGTAGACGATGCCCGGGCGGCGTAGTCGAATCACGAGACGGCCGAGCGCCCGGAGTCGCGCGTCGCCGGCGCACTCGATCACCTCGAAGCAGAGGTTCTCGCGATGGGGCGACGCGACGACCTCGAGCGGATCGCGCAGGCCGAGGATCCGGATCAGGTCTTCGCGGACGTTCTCCGTCGCGGTCGCGGTGAGGGCCATGATCGGGGGACGACCGTACCGCTCGAGCAGCGTACCGATCCGCAGGTAGGCGGGGCGGAAGTCGTGGCCCCACTCCGATGCACAATGCGCCTCGTCGATCGCGAAGAGCGAGATCCCGCTCTTGAACAGCGAAACGAGGAGCTCGTCGCTCGCCAGCGATTCCGGCGTGGTCATCACCAGGAGCCGACCGCCTTCGGCGATCCGCTCCAGCGCAGCCGCGCGGGCCTTGCCGCGGATCGTCCCGTCGAATCGGACGACCGGAATGCCCCGCGCCTCCATGTTCTTGACCTGGTCCTCGATCAAGGCGAGGAGCGGGGAGATCACGACCACGGGCTTCGGAAGCAGGAGCGATGGGATCTGGAAGCAGGCGGACTTGCCATAGCCCGTCGGGAGGACGACGAGGGCGTCGCCCCCGTCGAGCGCGTGCTCGATCACCTCCTGCTGTTCGTCATAGAGTCCATCGACGCCGAAGAAGTGCGCCGCTTCGTCGATCGTCTCCGGCGGCCAGACCGGCTCCGGCTCGGGTTCTTCGTCGACCTCTGATTCCGCGTCGTCCTCGGCGTCGTCGCGCATCGCCGACGAGGTCGTGAGCGCGTCCTCGTCGTCCTCTTCGTCGTCATCGAGGTCGAAGACGCCGAGCGTCTCGAGATCGTCGTCGTCCGAGAGGGCGAGGATCGAAATCGGCGTGTCGTCGTCGTCCTCCTCGCCCAAGGCGAGCGACATCGCCGGGAGAGAAGGCGCGTCGTCGAGCGCGGGCTCGGGCATGCGCTCGAGCGCGTCCGGCTCGGCGACCGCGTCGGCGATCGCCGTCGGAGACGGCGCTTCCATGGCGCTCTCTTCGACTTCCGCGGCAGCGCCCGACGCGCGCGTCGAGGCAGCCTTCTTCGCCGCTTTCTTCTTCGCCGCCTTCTTGCCGGCGGCCTTCTTCTTCGCCGCCTTCTTCTTGGCCGCCTTCTTCTTCGCTGCGGTCTTCTTCGGGGCGGCCTTCTTCCGGGCAGCCTTCTTCTTCGCAGCCTTCTTGGCGGGTGCGGCCTTCGTCGGACGGGCAGTCAACGATCGATCCTCGCTTGGCGCGCCACGCGAGAACGCAGGCGGATCTCGCCCGGAGCGCGCTAATGACGGCGCCCGCTTCGACACCGGGCCCGGCCCGGGACGCGCCGATCGGATTCGTGGCGCGTGCCCTTCGCAGGCAATGCTCGAACGGAGCAGGAAGCGAAACGGGCGACCCGGGGCGAAGGGCGGCGGCGGATGTCAGTGTCCGGCCCCAGAGAACAGGTGCCCCCGGTCGGCGCCCATTCTAGTCGCTCCTTCGCTGGTTTGCAGCCGAAATTGCGAATCGCGGGCCAAGCCCCCGAAACGGATGGGAAAATTCCGGGTTCGAGGGCCGGAGACGCAGGCGGGGGCCGGGCGAGCCCCGTTGCGCGGTTTGCAGCTTCGCGACGCGATGCTGTACCAAACGGTTCAGTGACGCTCGAATCCGAATCCACGCGAGAACGCATCCTGCGACGGGTGACCGAGAAGCTGGCCCGTTCGGGGCTCGCGGGGACGGGCCTCCGCGACCTCGCCGCCGCCGCCGACGTCAGCCACCGCACCCTCCTCTACCACTTCGGCTCTCGGGACGGACTCGTCCTCGAGGCACTCCGCGAGCTGCGCGACTACCAGTACGGGCTCGTGGCCGGGGTGCTCAGCGATCCGAACGCCCGCCCCGAGGTGCCCGACCTCGCGCGAGGCGTGTGGAAGAACATCACCGGGGACGACACCCACGATTGGTTCATGCTCTTCTACGAGGCGTACGTCGCCTCGCTCCGGGATGCCGAGACCTACTCGGAGTTCCTCGAAGGCGCCGTCCTTCGCTGGGTCGACGTGATCCAGGCGATCTTCGAAGAAGACCGGCCCCATCTCGCCGAGAACGAATCCGCGACGCTCCTGTTGGCGACGATCCGCGGTCTCCACCTCGACCTGCTCGCGACCGGGGACCGGGCGCGCGTGGAGCGCGCGCTCGAGACGCTGCTCCGGCTCCTCGACCTCCCCCCTTCGGCGCATCGATCGGGGTCCGATGACGACGACGGCTGATCCGCGCGCGGAAGCGTTCCCGCCGGTCCGCCTCGACGTCGACCACTTCGTGCTCGCAGGCCCCGACCTGTCGCGATCGCGGGAAGCGTTCGCGGACCGCACCGGAGTCGTGCCCGCTCCAGGCGGCCTGCACGAAGGAATGGGCACCCGGAACGCCCTCGCCAGCCTGGGCGACGGCCTCTACCTCGAGCTCATCGTGTCGGATCCGGAGACCGCGACCGAAGGGAACCTGGGCGGACGGCTCTCCGCGCTCGACGAGCCCACCCTCTTCGCATGGGCCCTTCGAACCGACGATCTCGCGACCGTCGCGCACGCGCTCGTCCGCGAGGGGCGATCACCCTCCCCGATCTTCCAAGCCACACGCGACCAGCCAGGCGGCCCGCGTCTGGTCTGGAATCTCATGGGCCTCACCGGTCTCGGCGGCGCCTGGCCCTTCTTCATCGACTGGCGCGACTGCGCGCATCCGTCGCGATCGGCCCCGAGCGTCGGCTGTCTCGCCGCCTTCGAAGCGACGATTCCGGTCTCCGACCTCGGGCGGCTTCCCTTCTCCGGCGCGAAGGGCATCCGCCTCGCCGAGGGCCCGGCGGCCCTGTCCCTCACGATCGAGACCCCGCGCGGCACCGTCTCGTGGTCCGAGCCGGATCCGCGCGGGTTCTACGGCTGAGGCGGTCCGGCCAGAGGCCGATCAGGCGGCCTCCTCGACGGGCTTCGAGACGTCCTCGCCGGCCCAGGCGACGCCCCGATCGTCGCGGATCCCGCGCGCGATGAGGATCGGTTCGAGGGCGCGCCACGCCTTCGGCGTGTCGAGCAGCGGGATCTTCGGATAGAGGTGATGGACGATGTGGAACTCCATCCAGAGCGAGAGGACGGTCCCGACCGGCGATTGCCAGGCGCGTGTGTCGCGATAGCGGCCGGTCTCCATCATGGGATGGTGGGGCGCCCAGCTGAGGAAGGTGATCAGGTACATGAAGCCGATGTGCCGCGGGAGCCACCAGAGCAACGCCGCCTCGATCGCGTAGCCCGACCAGGCGAAGACCGTCAGCGTCCCGAAGTGGACCAGCTTCAGGACGAGCCCCTCGACGAACGCGCGATCCCGATTGGGGTCGTCGCTCTCGCGAAGCGTCTTCGCGTACATGCCGTCGTTCATCGGCTGGCGCTCACGGAGGCTGTTGTACGCGCCCTGCCACCAGCTTCCGCCCTGGCTCCCGATGTCGGGATCCCGCTCGGGGTCGTTGGCGTACGCGTGGTGCATGCGGTGCGTGATCCAGGCGATTCCATAGGGAAAGACGAGCGGGATCGTCGAGACGTGGCCGACGAGCTGGTTCAGCCAGCGCAGCTTCTCGCCTTCGGCGGCGATGATCGAATGCTGGGCTTCGTGGGAGGGCAGATAGGCGAGCGCGCAGCAGATCGTCGACAGGACGAAGCCGAGCCACAGCGGAAGCACGCCGGTCAGGACCAGCGGCCAGAGCGAGAGCCAGACGAGGAAGTTGCCGATTCCCCAGGCGACCATCTCCCAGGGCACGCGCCCCAGGAATCGACGGGCGATCGCCTGCTCTTCGCGCAGGAGCTGCCGGTCGGTCATGCCCTCGAATCGACTCTCGACGGACGCGTCGGGGGCGCTCATACCCAGCTCCCCCGCAGCTTCGCGACGAGCCCCGCCGTCGGACCGACGATCAGGCCGAAGGCGATCGTCGAGAGTCCGAACGGGGCCGGCACCTCGAGCGCATCCATCGATTGCGCGATCAGCGGCGCGAGGAACCCCACGCCGAACAACACCGCGCCCCATTCTCCCAGAAACCGGATTCCCTGCATGAGCTTCATGAAGCCCTCCTGTCGTCGTCCGCCTCGGCGTCTTCACCGGGCGGCGCCAGCATCGTCGTCCGGGTCCGGTCGACGATCAGGTCCAACACGTCGTCGGCGAGCGCTTCGAGATCGTCGCCTTCGAGAAGAGAAGTCCAGCTGCCTCCCGCGAAGAGCGAGGCGGCGCCCATGGCGCCGGCGACGCTGAACGCGACCAGCGCCTCGGGCCGCGCTTCGGGATGCCATCCCGCGCGCTGCGCCTCCGCGGCGCCTTCGCGGAGCGTCGCGAACCACTCCGCCTCGACGTCACGCAGCTCGGCGTCGCTGATCCGCCGGACCTGGGGATGGTTCAGCGCGTGGAAGAACGCGGGATCCGTCCGGGCGAAGCGCACGTAGGCGCGCCCGAGCGCGCGATAGCGGGCGACCGGATCGGGACCGGCCGCGTCGGCCTCGGCGTTCATCGCCGCGACGATCCGGCGGAAGCCCTCCTTGGCGAGGGCCGCGATCAACGCGTCCCGGTCCTGGAAGTGGCGGCGCGGCGCCGCGTGCGACACGTCGAGATCCCGCGCGAGACCGCGCAGGCTCAGCCCTTCGAGACCGCTCTCCGCGATCACTTCGGCCGCCCGCTCGAGCAGGGCCTGCTTCAGATTGCCGTGGTGGTACGCCATGTTTTCGCCGACAACATGGCTCCCCTGCGTCGAGTTGTCAATGCCAACATCACCGTTCGCGGTTTTCGCCTCGCGACGCGAGGGCGTCCGCCCGGGGCCTGGAAAATCCAGCCCACGCAGGCCGCCCATCCCGTACTCTCGGCCCATGCCGTCGCTGTCCCGTCTCCCGCTGCTCGTCCTCTGCCTCGCTCTCCTGATGCCGGGGGCGGCTCGGGCAGGGATCGCGCACGTCTACCACAGCCCTGCAGACGACGGCGTCGCGCCGACCTCGGTCCCCATCGAGATCGGGGGTCCCCTCGTCACGCTCTTCCTCTACATCGACGCGGGCGCCACCGCGACGACGACCGGAACGCCGTGCGTGGACGGCGACGGCGACGAGCTCTGCGCCTTCGAGTTCCGACTGCAGGCAGGGGGCGACGCGGCGATCGAGGCCTTCGTCCCCGATCCGGGCGTCGACGTGGTCCAGCGGACGAGCGCGAACGACTTCGCGGTCGTCGGCGGCGACGCGGTGGACGGAACGCCGGGGCCGATCCGCGTGGGCGCCCTCGACCTGACGGTCGGCAGCCCGGCCTGGAGCGTCGTCCTCGGCTCGGGCACGAGTGTCGACGCAGGATTCACGCTCACGCCGATCGACGCGACGACCCTCGCGGCCCCCGAGCCGAGCGGCCCCGCCCCGGGCGCGCTCGCCGTCCTCCTGCTGCTCTCCTTCGCTCGCCGACGACGGCGCGGCATGATGCTGCCGATGCTCGTCGGCGTCGCGACGATCCTGGTCGGTGGCGCGAATCCCGCGGCCGCCCAGGACGCCGACGGCGACGGGGTCCCCGATGCCTCGGACAACTGCATCCACACCGCGAACGCCGAGCAGCTCGACGTCGGCGGGCTCGGCGGATTCATCGCGGATGGCATCGGCGATGCCTGCCAGTGTGGCGACCTGAACGACGACGGCAGCGTCGATCTGCTCGACGCCGCGCTCTACCAGCGCGGTCTCGCCGGCGTGACGCCGACGGCGCTCCCCGAGGACAAGTGCAGCGTGATCGGCGGGCGCGTCGATTGCGAGCCGAACGATCGCCAAACGCTCCGCGAAGCCATCATCGGGACCGGTCCAGGACTGGCCCAGGTCTGCCAGGCGGCGGAGGTCCTCCCGCCGACACCGACCCGGATCGTCGCGGCGGGCGACAGCATCACGCAGGGCTTCGCCGCGGACTGCACCTGCAATGCGGGATTCCTGGGCCTGATCTGCCTGCTCTGCCCCGCCGGTGGGGATCAACCGGAGTTCTCCTGGTTCGACGGCAGCAGCCTCGGAAGCAGCGTCTACGACTTCTACGGAGGCGCGGCGTCCGGGATCACCTCGAGTCGCGTCTCGGTCTCGGGTGCCGAGATGACTTCCGGAGCGGATCGTTTCGCGATCCAGGTCGACGACATCCTCGCCCTGACCCCCATCCCCGACCTCGTGGTCGTCGAGCTGGGGGGCAACGACGTGTGCAACCGGGGCTGCGTCGATCCGGGGAGCTGCCCCGACCCGCTCTACGACGACGCGACCTGGACGTCGGCGATCGAGAGCGGCCTCGACAAGCTCGTGGGCTTCGGTCATCCGACCTCCCTGCCGGCAGGGGCGACGGTCTACCTCCTCGGGGTCCCGCGCGTACAGGACCTCTACTCGGCCGGCGTCGCCAAGCAGTCGGGGACGAGCAGCATCGACTGCGACGCCTTCCGCGACGACTTCGACGTCTGCGAGATCGCGACCCTGAACGCGGTCCTGAACGGGGAGGACCTGCCCACGCGTCTGGAAGGGATCTCCGCCCGGATCACCCGCTACAACGAGATCCTGCGTGACCTCGCCCTCGCCTACTCTTCGAACGCGAACGGCCGGAACCCGGGCGGGATCGAGATCGTGGCGGACTACGTGAACGAGACGCTCCCCTCGATCGGCACGACGACCTTCGGCGCGAACGAGATCAACGGCGGCGACTGCTTCCACCCCTCCGTCTTCGGCCAGTCCCTGCTCTCCTCCGGCGCCTGGAGCTCCAACCCGCGTTAGGCGCGGCCACGACGGCCTAACGTACGCGATACTCCCAGGTGTGCGGTCGCCCCTGACGCATCACCAGCAAGCGGATCACGTCTCCTTCGGCGAAGGCGTCGAGGAAGTGGTCGTGATCCAGGGTCACGAAGGCGCCATTCACCGCGAGCAGGACGTCTCCCGGGCGAAGTCCGAGTCGTGAGAAGAAGTCCCCCTCGGCCACGTCCCGGATCTTGAGCAGGCGCTGCCCGGAGAACTCGCCCCGGGTCGCCTCGAGCCGGTCCTCGAGACGTTCGCGGTCGGCGAGCGCGGCGGCGACGTCGCTTCGGCGAAGCGAGAGGACGAGCTCCGGCTCCGAGAGCGCCTCCGGCGGGATCTCCGGAAGCGGCGAATCGGTCGTGCGGGAGGGCGGCCCCTCCGTCGCCGGAGCGCCGGGCCGGCGATCCGCGACCGGCGTTTCGCCGAGGCGGGCCCGCTCGCTCCGCACGACCGCATCGATCGCTTCGAAGCCCGGCCGCCCCGTCAGATAGAGCCCGTTGACGAAGACCGTGGGCGCCCGGTGCACGCCGATCTCCGCCGCGAGCGCCAGATCGGCGTCGACCTCGGCCGAGGCCCTCGAAGCGCGCCGACACGCCTCGAAAGCCGCCATATCGAGGCCGATGCTGTCGCCTTCGCGCGAGAGGTCCTCGGGTGTGAAGCCGGGCCCGACGCGGAAGACCCCCTCGGCGTAGTCACCGTAGCGCCCCTGTGCATGCGCGCAGCGCGCCGCCCGGGCGGCGGGGACGGCGAAGCGGTGATAGGGCAGCGGCAGCTGCCGGAACGCGAGGGCCAACGCGTCGCCGTGGACGTCCTGGAGTCGCGTCAGCACCGGCTGGAGCGCCCGCACGTGCGTCGACGCGAAGTCGACGAAGACCGTCACGACGATCGGCGCTTCCGGCCTGCCGAGGATCGCCGCACCGGCGGTGTCCAGCTCGAATCGCGGGGGCGCCGGACGCTCGAGACGCCAATCGACGCGCCTCTTCCACGCCTCCGAGCTCGGCGAGGGAGCGGAGCCGCCCAACCGCTCACCGATCAGCCGCTCGAGACGCTGACGACGCGCCGTCCAGGCGGCGATTTCGAGATCGTGGAGCTCGATCCGCAAGGGGGCGTCGAGCTCCGTGTGCGCGATCGCTTCGCCGTCGACCACGGCCACGACCCTCGCGGTGGGCCGCGCCTCCGAGGGCGCTTCCGTCGAGGGCCGTCCGGCGTCCCCGCACGCCCCCGCGACGAGCAGCGTCCCGACGAGAACGGTCGATCGGAACCCTCTACGCATCCGCTACGCCCCGCTCGGCTCGCGCGGGCGAAGGACCGGAACCGGGAAGGCCTGCCCCCACACGAGGTTGATCAGGAACGACCCGTTGAAGACGCCCTGGCCGTACTGGAACACCACGCCGCCCTCGAGCCGAAGCGCGCCCGGCAGCTCCGTGATGACCGTGCCACCGACCTGGGAGTAGTCGCCGAGCCGGTAGAGCGGATCCCCGCGCAGCGCGACGAACTCGTCGCCGTCGAAGTACGACGCGTGGACCCGGACACCGACGCGCTCCCACGGCTGCGTGTCCAGGCTCGCGACCGCTTCCCACCCTCGACCGGTGCTGAAGTTCCGGTTCCGTCCGTCGTCCAGCACGTGGAAGTAGTGGGCGCCCACGCGCAGATCCTCGATCCAGTCGACACCGAAGGGCGCCGCGCAGCCCCAGGTCCCGCCCCCCATGAAGCTCAGGTTGTGCTCGACGCGATTCGTGTCGTTCTGCTGTCCCCCCACGTGGGACCAGAAGACCTGGCCGTCGATCTGCAGTCCGTCCAGCAGTTTCGCGTCGGGACGGAGCTGGAAGGCCGTCCCGATCTCGAACTCCTCGGGCCGGATGCGGGTCTCCCGGATGCGCCAGTTGACCCAGGTGTCGAGCTTGAGCGTCTCGCGATCGACCCGGACCTGGAACCCCTGTTCGTTGCCCTGGAGCCGCTGCGTGTCGTCGAGCAGCGCATCGTGGATCCAGTGGGTCGGCAGGATCGTCCCGCCCACGAGGTACACGTCGTCGATCGGCTCGGCGACGAGACGCAGGATCGGCTCGGCGATGTCGAGCTCGTTGTCGTCCCCGAAGTCGTGGCCGAGCAGGGCCCCCAGCTCGACGGTCACGATCTCCGAGGCGCGATAGCGGAAACGGGTCGGCGTGAAGAAGCCGATGAAGGTCCGACCGCGCACGGTGTCGATCTTCTCGATGTTCTCCATGAACACCGCGAGCTCCGGAACGAACTCGACGGTTCCGACGGGCGGATGCCCCTGCTCCGGCGTCCCGCTCTCGTAGCCGAAGTTGCGCCCGACGACGGTGCTGTCCTCGAGGTGCGAGTAGAGCTCCGCCGTCGCGGGAAGCACAGTCGCTTCGACGAGGATCGCGACCCCGAGACCGACGAGCCGGTTTCGCGTCCAGCCGGGGCGCCCCGCGCTTCGCCGTTCGCTCGCCGCCATCCGCGCTCCTCCCGAGACGACCCACGCGAAGACGGGCGCCGTGAGCCGCGAAGGGGGGATGCGGGGAGGAGTAGCAGAACGCGTGGCTTCGAGCGTGGGGGGACGACGACGCGACGCTAAGCTCGCTTCCGATCCGCTCGGCCGGAAAAGGAGACCCCGTGCCCAAGCTCTTCGTCCATGGCAACCCGGAGACGCCCGCCCTGTGGCGCCCGCTCCATGCCGCCCTCGCCGAGCGAGGCGTGGGCGACCTCGAAGCGCTCGCGCCGCCCGGCTTCGGTGCCCCCGTCCCCGATGGCTTTGCCGCGACGCGGGAGGCCTATCGCGACTGGCTGGTGGACGAGATCGAGCAGCGCGGCGGGCAGGCGGACCTCGTCGGACACGACTGGGGCGCGGGGCACGTCCTCGGCGTCGTGGCCGATCGCCCGGATCTCGTGCGGAGCTGGGCGACGGACTGCGCGGGACTCGTCCATCCCGACTACGTCTGGCACGACATGGCGCAGGCCTGGCAGACACCGGAGGTCGGCGAGGCCGCGATCGAGGCGATGCTCGGTCAGCCCTTCGCCGCGCGCATCGAGACGCTCGCCTCGATGGGCGTTCCCTCGGCGATCGCGCCCGAGATCGCCGAGGGTCAGGGTCCGGAGATGGGGCGCTGCGTCCTGTCGCTCTACCGGTCGGCGACGCAGCCCGTCATGCGCGAGCTCGGTGAACGGCTCGCCCGCGCCGAGCGACGCCCCGGTCACGTCTTCATCGCGACGGACGATCCGTACACGGGGACCGTCGGGATGAGCGAGCACGTGGCCGCGTCCGTCGGCGCCGGAACGACGACGCTCCCGGGACGGGGACACTGGTGGATGTTCTCGGATCTCGAGCCGATCGTGGACGCCCTGGTCGCGCACTGGGACACCGCATGATCGGCGGCGACCTCGCTTCGCGAAGACCCGACCGAACCCACCAGGGGCAGGCCGCCCGAGGAACGCGAAAGGGAGTCGCAATGAATCGCCTGCTCGCCCTGGCCCTCTCCCTCGCGGCCCTCGGCCTGCTCGGCTGTGGCCCCGTCGTGATGATTCCCGGCGGAGCGCTCTCCGGCCCCGTCCGCGAGCCCCCCGCGAGCTGGGCCTTCACGGACGAGGTCGAGACCGTCCAGCTCGAAACCCGTCCCGACGCCCCCTACTCGGTGAACATCTGGTGCGTTCGCGTGGGAGACGCGCTCTTCGTCGGCGGCGCACGAGAGAGCACGTGGACGAGGAACGCCGCGGCCGACCCGGAGGTCCGCCTTCGCGTGGACGGGGACGTCTACGAGCTGCGCGCGATCGAAGCGACGAGCGACGAAGAGGCGGAGGGGTTCCTCGCTGCCGTCGCCTCGAAATACGACCGCGAGCTCGACCCCGAGCTGCGCGCCGAAGCGATCCTCTTCCGCCTCACGCCCCGAAGCTGAGGAACGAACCGCGCCCCCGGCCGACCCGGCGAGCGCCCGCGAAGGGCGGCTACGCCCCCTCCCGGCGAGCGCCCGCAGCCGGCGGTTCAGCTCCCACCCGGCGAGCGCACGCAGCCGGCGGTTCAGCTCCCACCCGGCGAGCGCACGCAGCCGGCGATCAAGCTCCCACCCGGCGAGCGCACGCAGCCGGAGGATCAGCCGGCGGTTCAGCCGAAATCGGCGCTCGAGTGGCGCTCCGGGAGACGCAGCTCCTCGGGGCCCCACATGCGATTGACGCGCACGCCGCGCTGCGCTGCCGGTCGGTCGCGGATCATCTCGGCCCAGCGGTTCACGTGCGTGTACGACTTCACGTCGAGGAACTTCTCGGCCTCGTAGAGGTTGTTCAGGCAGAGCCCGCCGAACCACGGCCAGATCGCCATGTCCGCGATCGTGTACTCGCTCCCGATCACGAATTCGCGTTCGGACAGGTTTCGATCGAGGACGTCCATCAACCGCTTCACTTCCATCGCATAACGGTTGATCGGGTACTCCCACTTCTCGGGGGCGTACGCGTAGAAGTGACCGAAGCCGCCTCCGAGGAAGGGCGTGCTGCCCATCTGCCAGAAGAGCCAGGACATCGTCTCGGCGCGATCCGACGTGTCCGTCGGCAGGAAGGCGCCGAACTTCTCCGCCAGGTAGACGAGGATGGCCCCGGACTCGAAGATCCGGGTCGGCGGCGACGTCGAGTGGTCGACCATCGCGGGGATCTTCGAGTTCGGATTCGCCGCGACGAAGCCGCTCGAGAACTGCTTGCCTTCCTGGATGTTGACCAGGTAGGCGTCGTACTCGGCCTCGGTCTTCCCGAGCTCGAGCAGCTCCTCGAGCATCAGCGTGACCTTGACCCCGTTCGGCGTCGCGAGCGAGTAGAGCTGCAGGTCGTGCTCGCCCTTGGGGAGGTCTTCCTCGTGGGTCGCGCCCGCGATCGGTCGATTGATGTTCGCGAACCGGCCACCGCTCTCGGTATCCCAGGTCCAGACTTCGGGGGGCGTGTACTTGTCGCTCATGGGTCCTCTCGAAAGACGATGCGGCGGGGCCGCGGCGGGCGGTGGAAGCGACGATACCGCGCGGTCGATCGTCCCGCCGTGGGACCGGCTCAGTCCGCTTCGCCCAGCCGGAAGACGCGGCGCGCATTGCCGGCGAGAAAGAGCGCCTGCCCTTCCTCGTCGAGGCCGAGCGCATCGAGGCCCTCGAGCGCCTTCTTCGGCTGGATCATCGGGAAGTTGGTGCCGAAGAGGACCTTCTTGCGTCCGTTCGTTCGCATGTACTCCACCAGCTGCGCCGGATAGCGACGACACGTGTAGGCGGAGGTGTCGATGTAGACGCGCTCGTGCTTGGTGGCGACCGCGATCGCCTCGTCGGTCCACGGGTAGCCGATGTGGCCTGCCACGATGGTGAGCTCCGGAAAGTCGAGCGCGACCTGGTCGAGATAGAAGGGGCGCCCGACCTCCGACGGCATGAGCGGGCCGGTGTGGCCGATCTGGGTACAGAAGGGGATCCCGAGATCGGCACACGCGACGTAGACGGGGTAGAAGCGGCGATCGGTCGGCGGCACCTCCCATAGCCACGGCAGGACCCGGATCGCCTTGAACCCGAGCTCGTTCACGCAGCGACGGATCTCCCCGACGGCCTCCATCGGACGAGAAAGGTCGACGGACCCCACGCCGACGAAGCGCCCGCCCGACTGTTCGACGAACGACGCGACCTCGTCGTTCGAGATCATCACGTTGCGCGGCGCGTACCAGGCGCTGATCAGCGTCTGCGAGACGCCGCCGGCGTCCATCGCCCCGAGCGTCACCGAGACCGGGATCTCCACGTTCGGGTCGGGGTCCGGCATCTTCGTCCAGCGCCGAAGCGAAGCGAAGATCGGATCGGCGGTGTGGCGGGCGGTCGGGTGCTGCGCCCAGGCGTCGACGACGTCCATCTGGCTCTCCTCCGGATCGGGCGAGCGTACCACCCCGCCGATTCGTGCAGCGCGACGCCCGGTCGCCTCGAAGCCGCCGGTTCGGCGCCCGATGCGCTTCCGCTCGATCGTGGCGGTCGGTATGCTCGCGCTCTCGCGGAATCGAACGCACGGAGGTCGGTTCCGGGTCGCCCCCGTCTCCCGAGTCGGGGCCGGCGTACATCCTCTCGTGCCACCCCAGAGGCTCCCTGGAACCGGAGCCGAGGAGATCTCATGTCCGTTTCCTTCTACGATGCGAGCGTCGGCAGCTATCTCCAGATCCTCGAGGGCACGGCGGGCGTCATGGCGCTCGGCAGGACCCACGCGGAAGAGAACGGCCTCGACCTGCAGGAGGTCGTCATGACCCGGCTGCGCGAGGACATGATGCCCTTCCATTTCCAGGTCGTTTCGACGGCGCACCACTCGTGGGGCGCGATCCAGGGGATCCAGAAGGGCGAGTTCTCGCCGCCCTCCTTCGAGCTCGACCAGGACTACGCGGGGCTGCAGGCGCTGATCGAGGAGGCCCGGAGCGGGCTCGCCGGCCTCGACCGAGCCGACGTCGAGGCGCTCGCGGAAGGCAACCTGATCTTCAAGCTGGGCAAGAACGAGATTCCGTTCACCGCGAAGAACTTCCTCCTGTCTTTCTCCCTTCCGAACTTCTACTTCCACGCGACGACCACGTACGACATCCTGCGGATGGCGGGTGCGCCGGTCGGCAAGATGGCCTTCCTCGGCCCGATGAAGGCGGGCGTCTGACGCGTCCCGCGCGCAGCGACGGCGGAACGACCCGACGCGCGCGCATCCGGAACGGGAAGACGGGCTAGGGCACCACGAGCCGCGCGACGAAGTCCGCGTGGGCCTCGACCGCCTCGGGCTTCGCGGGATCGAGGCCGGTCAGGCGCTGGACCTCCGGCGCGACCGCGAACATCATCGAGCCGGCCCCGATCAGCGAATAGAGCGCGTGCGCCCGGGCCGGATCGCTGAAGTCGCCCATCCCCGGGATCTGCTCGTAGATCGGGCGGAGCTGCGTCTCGACGAGCCACTGCAGGCGCTCGTCGTCGTGCTTACCGGCTTCGAGCATGAAGCGGAAGAACTCGGGATGGGCCGCGGCGAACCGGACGAAGTCGCGCACCGCTTCGCGGCTCGCCTCCCGTTCGTCGAGCCCATCGAGAACCGGACGTTGCGTCTCGATCATCGTCCGGATCTGCCCGAAGAAATGTCCGGCCGCAGCCCGCCAGAGCGCGTCCTTGCTCTTGAAGTGATAGGTGATGAGGCCCTGATTCGTGCCCGCCCGCGCTGCGATCTCGCGGGTGCTCGCCGCGCGGAAGCCGCGCTCCGCGAAGCACGCCGCGGCCGCTTCGACGATCCGCTCCCGGGTCTCCGCCCGCTGTCGGGCTCGCTGGTTCATGCCGCTACGTTATTCACTTGACAAGCGAAATGCAACCCGGGAGAATCGGGCTCGCCGGAACCGATTCCGGCGTCGACGCCCGACCCCACGGAGGATCCGACCCGATGGAGAACCCCCGCCTGCCCGAGTTCGACGAGCGCTCGCCGCTCCGCTCCGCCCCGCCCGCTTCGGCCACCTCGTCCTGCGCAGCGGCCGCTTCGACGAAATGGTCGCCTTCTACAAGACCTTCCTGAACGCCGAAGCGCTCTACGAGACGAAGAACGTCATCTTCCTGACCTACGACGACGAGCACCACCGGCTGCTGATCGCGCGCATGCCGCACGCGAAGCCACAGGACCCGGAGGCCTGCGGGCTCGCCCACTTCGCGTATCTCTACGATTCCCTGGGCGACCTGATGGCCGCCTACGCTCGCCTGCGCGACGAGGGCATCACCCCCGCCTACTGCGTCGACCATGGCTTCCAGTTCTCGCTCTACTACAAGGATCCCGATGGCAACGAAGTCGAGATCGGATGCGACAACTTCGCAACACGCGCGGAGATGAACGCCTGGTTCGACGAGGGACACTTCGCGAAGAACGTCTTCGGCCACGTCTTCGACCCGGAGGAGGTCTTCGATCGCCACGAAGCCGGCGCCTCGCCGAAGGAGATCTTCGCCTTCACGTATCGCGGCGAGATCTCCGAGGGCGCTCGCCAGATGAGCGAAAAGGGATGAGCGCGCCGCGTCTCACGCCGCTCCGGCCCGAAGCACTCGACGCGTCCCAGCGCGCGCTCTACGACGCGATCGTCGAGAGTCCGCGCGGTCAGGGGCCGCTGCGACCGATGATCCTGCGCGAAGACGGCTCGCTCTGCGGCCCCTTCGACGCGTTCCTCCGCACGCCCGAAGCGGGTCTCGTCCTCGAACGACTCGGGATGGCGATGCGCGAGGACGTCGCGATCTCGCCGGCGGCGCGGGAGGTCACGATCCTCGTCGTCGGACAGGCCTGGGGGGCCGAGTTCGAGTGGTGGGTCCACGCGATGCTCGCGAAGCAGGCGGGGGTCTCCGAGGCCGAGATCGACGCGATCGGTCACGGGCGTCGCCCCGTCTTCGCCGATCCCGCGGTGGGCGCCGCCCACGACGTCGCCGTCGAGCTGATCCACCGGAGACAGGTCACCGACGAGACCCTCGAGCGCGCACGAACGGCGCTCGGCGAACGGGGACTCGTCGAGGTCGTGACCCTGGCCGGCTTCTACCAGCTGATCTCCGGCATCCTGACGACCTTCGAGCCCCCGCCCCCGGGCGGCGACTTCGAAGTCGTGGGCCCGCCCACGAGTGGAGCCCGCGACGAATGGACCTGACCGAAGTGATGACGACGACGTTCGCCGCCCGTGACTTCACGAACGAGCCCGTCGACGAGATCGCGACGATCGACCACGCGGACGGCCCGCCGATCACGACCTGAGGCGGTCCCGGAAGCGATCGCGCTACGCTGGGCACGGCGGCTCGAAGCCGGGCCCCGGCCGATGCTGCCGGCTGGAGAAGTCGCGCGTCACGCGCTCCGGAGCTCCCATGCGCACGACGCCCCGACACGTCACCGTCTACGGCAACGATCACTCGCCCTGGGTCCAGGCCGTCCTGCTCGGCCTGCACGAACGCGGCATCGCGCACACGCTGGTGACGGTCCCTCCGCTCCGGGTCTTCCTCGACGCCGGCGTCCTGATGCCCGCAGCCCGCCTCGACGACGGCCCCTGGATGCACGACTCGGCGGAGATCCTCGCCGCGCTCGGCTACCCGGCGGTCCCCGACGAGACGGCCCGCGACCTGATGAAGCTCTTCTTGAGCAGCGCGCTGCGAAGAACCGACTCGACCCGGACCTTCTGGACGCGCTTCAGCTTCGCCCGGGACGACCACCCGAACACGCTGCGGCGTCACTGGAACCACTTCTGGCGTGCGTTCTCGATCCTCTACTTCTTCACGCTGATCAAGTTCGGCGGATCGAGGATCGGCTCGGGCGACCCGGAGGCGGGCTTCCGGGCGATGCAGTCGCTCCAGGAGCGGATCGCGGCTTCCGGCGACTTCCTGGGCGGGGACGCGCCGGACACCGCGGACCTCCAGCTCTTCGGTCTCGTCCAGATGTTCTCGTCGATCCCGGTTCCCGAGCTCGATCGGCTGAAGACCGATCCCGGCCTCGACGGCCTGCGCAGCTGGGTGGGCCGGATGCAGGGACGCTGCGCGGACTACGATCATCTCTACAGCGCCGGGGACTACCCGCCGGCGCACCCGGCGCCGCGCACGGCGACCCCGAGCGAGCGGGGGGCGTTCTGGTCCGGGGCGGCGACGATGTGGCTCGCCTTCCCGGTCACGATCCCGCTCGCCGTCTTCTACGTCGCCCGCGTTCGCACGCTCACGAGACGGCGCCAGCGGGCCGCGCGGGCGTGACTCGGGGCGGGCGGCCGGACCGGCGCTCCTCCGGCCGACGAGCGCCTAGCCCCGGCGCGACTCGCGATCGCGCAGCGCCGAGAACGTGTCCCGATCGATCGGGATCGCGGGCGGGACGACGTCGGCGGGCGGCGGGGCGTGATCGTGGGCACGCCCCCGGACGAGCGTGAACTGGCGTTTGCCCTCGTCGGGGGTCGCCCAGGTCCGGACGCACTCCGCCGAGACGTAGTGGCCCGAGATGGCCCTCCGGAAGCCCTGGCTCCGGTTGCGCCCCGACCCGTGGAGGAGCACCGGGTGGAAGAAGAGCGTGTCGCCCGGCTCGAGCTCGACGTGGACGCGATCCGGATGGGCCCCGACGCCCTTGGCGCCCCAGTAGCCCGCATTCGCCCCCTCCCACGGAAGTGTCTCGTGGTCGATCAAGCCGCGATCGTGGGATCCCGGAACGACGGAGAGACAGCCGTTCTCGCGGGTCATCGGTCCGAGCGCCGTCTGCGCCGCCACGATCTTGTCCGCCGGACGGAAGCCGAAGTAGACGAGGTCCTGGTGGAGCGGGTGGCGCCCATCGACGTTCGGCGGCTTGTTGATCAGCATCGTGTGCAGCGTCTGGATGTCGGGGCCGATGATCGACTCGACGACGTCGAGGATCCGGTCGTCCTTCACGTAGCCGAAGAAGACCGGGTCCTCCGCGAAGTCCTGGATCTTCGCGATCTCCGCCTCGGGCGTCGTCGCCTCGACCTTCCCTTTCGCGACGAGCACGTCCCGCATGACGAGCATGCCCTTCGCCGGCGGGATGGCGCCGCGCGTCACGTCCCGAAAACGATCGCGGAGTGTCTCGATCGTCTCGGCGTCGATCAGGCCGCGCTTCAGCACGTATCCGTTCAGCCAATACGACTGGAGCTCTTCCTTCGTCAGGGTCGCGGTCGCCACGGGGCCTCCTCCTCCAGGACGCCGGGGACACCGCGCGCCGGCCGACGAGAATAGCGTCGGTCCGGGACACGAACGGGACCCGGAGTTCGAAGCGCCGGCGCCACTCGCCTCTCGTCGAGACAGCCGGTACGGTCTGTCCCTGTCGCGACCGGGGCCCCCATGCACTACACGGACCGTACGCTGCTCCACACGCCCGACGCCCTGCCCTTCGAGAGCGGCGTCGAACGGCTCGGCGACGGCGTCTATCACGTGGCCGCGTTGACGCGCATGCCCGGGGTCCGTGCGGAGATGCTCGCCTGGTGGTTCGGGACCTACATGCAGACGACCGAGCACTACCGGCGCTGGCATCCCCGCGACCACGTCTGGATGGACTGGGCGAACAAGTCCCCAGGTACCCATGTGGGTGCCTCTCATCTCGTTCACGAGTACATCGGCGGCAAGATGAACAAGCTGGCGATCACGTTCCTCGACCCGGACGAGGACATGGGTCCGGAAGCGAAGGCCGCGGGGCGGCTCTTCGTCTGTGCACGGGTGAGCCCGCTCGACCGGCGAGACGTGACGATCGCCCGGATGGTCCATGCGGCCTACGACACCGACTGGGGCTGCCAGCTGCGAAGCCACTTCTGGATGGGAATGGTCGAGACGGAGCTCCTCGGCGGGCTCGTCCAGCGGATCGCGAGCACGCGCTTCGCGCGAGAGCGCCTGGTTCCTCGGGCCGCGGCGCAAGCCCTCGAGGCCCACTGCTTCGAAGAGATGACGACGCTCGCCGGATTCCTGCCCGGGCTCTACGCGAGCGAGAGATCGAGCTGATTCGACCGTTCCACGCGAGGTCCTCGATGTACCGGCCTCGTTCAACCCGTCCCCATCGACGCGCCCCAGACCGAAGGAGAGCCTCTTGAGCGCTCAGCCCGAAACCGACGACTCCTCTGCGACGGCCCCGTTCGACTCGCCCGCGCTCGAAGAGCACCGCGGAAGCATCGACTACGCGATGCGAACCGTCCAACAGAGCCTCGTCCAGTTCTCGTTGATGGCGGACGCGAAGGCCAACATCATGATCACGGTCTGCTCGATCGTGATCTCGGTCTCGATCACGCAGCTCCATCGTCCGAACCTGACCGTCCCGCTCCTCGTGCTCGGCGTCTTCACGGGAATCTCGCTCGTGGCTGCGCTGCTCTGCGCGCTCCCGGGATACCCGAGCCTCCCCCGGGACGCCGCCCCCGGCGCCGGCCTGAACCTGCTCTTCTTCCAGCACTTCCGGCAGATCCCCGTCGAAGAGTTCGAACGCGGCCTCGCCGATCAGTTCGAGACGTGGGGCGGCGTCCAACGCGCGATCGCGCGCGACATCCACTCGGCGGGATCTGCGATCGGCGCCTCCAAGTACCGCATGCTCCGCGTGAGCTACATCGCGTTCCTGATCGGACTCGCGAGCTCCGCCGCCACGGCGCTCGCCGCCTACGCGCTGCAATCGACCTGAGCCGCCCGCTCCCGGTCCGGCTGGCAAGGGACCCGTCCCGGGCACATCCTCTCAGGCGGTCAGATCCTCGACTCTCGCCTCGACGAGTCGGCGAAGCTCCGCCTCCATCTCGCGACGGTAGGCCGCGAACCGCCTCGGGCCGTACATCTTCTTCAGAGTCGGCTGCGAGACCGAGAAGTAGTGGACCGCGCCGAGGAGCGAGTAGACGAACGCGAAGGCCTCGGCCTCGTCGATCGCCGTCCGGGCCGGCAGGGCCCGCACGATCCCGACCAGCTCGTCGAGGAAGGGTCGCAGGTACCACGTGTTGACCTTTCCCGCGCGGACGTGGTTGTCGACCAGCTCGCGCATCAGGATCTGCGCCTGGTCGAACTCCTCGGGCAGGAACGCCAGGTGGTCGACGAAGAACGCGAGGAGCTGCTCCCGAGGCGCCGTGTGGTCGAGTCGCGCGCTCTCGTCGGGCGCGAACGAGACGCTCAAGTTCGGCCGCTTCGAAGGGGCGCTCGCACGCTTCAACGCGGAGGTGGATGCGCAGATGGCCCGATGACGCGCGCGCTCGGGCGTGCGCCCGGAGGTCGACGGGATCGCGACCGGTCATGGCGGGAGCGCCTGACTCCGGTCCCTCGCGAAGGTCGTCGATCTGCGCGACCGTGCTCGAGTCGCGGGGAGAACGAAGGCGTCCGGACGAAGCGGGCGAGTCGGATCGGCCGCGCGCTCGAACCGGGACGGAGGGGAAGCAGGTGGATCCGAAGGCGAAGCGCATCCTGATCGTGGGCGGCGGCACCTCGGGCGCCGTCCTCGCCGCGCGTCTGAGCGAAGATCCGCGCTTCGCCGTGACCCTGCTCGAGGCCGGGCCCGACCACGCCGACTACGACGAGGCGATGCTCGACCCCGCGCTCGCGCCGGACCGATGGCCGGGCGTCGGTGAACACCTGATCGTCCAGCCGATGACGAGCGACACGGGACCCGTGCCCATGATCCAGGGCCGTATCCTCGGCGGCACCTCCGCGGTCAACGGGCTCGCGACCCTGCGCGGCCAGCCCGCCGACTACGACGACTGGGCGAGCGCCGGACTCGAAGGCTGGGGCTGGAAGGACGTCGAGAGCACCTTCGCCGCCGTCGAGCGGGACCTCGATTTCGGGGACTCCCCGATCCACGGCTCGACGGGCCCCCTGCCCGTCCGCCGCTGGCGCCCGGACGAGATGAGCCGGAGCCAGCTGGCCTTCCGCGAGGCGATGGTCGAGTGCGGCCAGCCCGCGAGCGCCGACATCAACGACCCGCGTACGCTCCCGGGGGTCGGCGTCTTCCCCGTCACGATCGACGAGAACACGCGGCGCGTCAGCACGAGCCTGGCGTACCTGAACGACGAGGTCCGCGCACGGCCGAACCTCGAGATCCGGACGCGGTCCGAGGTCGCGCGGATCGAGATCGCCGAGGGCGTCGCGCGCGGTGTCGTCCTCGCGAACGGCGAGGAGATCGAGGCGGACGAGGTCGTCGTGACGGCCGGGGCGATCTGGACGGCGGCGATGCTCCTTCGATCCGGCATCGGCCCGAAGGATCACCTCGCGGAGTACGGCCTCACCGTCCACGCCGATCTCCCGGTCGGGTCGACGATGGCGGACCACCTCGGGCCGGGCATCCCGTACAGCCACCCGGGTCCCCGCGGAGGCATCGCCGGCCCCGCACAGGTCGTCTACGTCGGCGCCTCGGACGGTTCACGCGTCGACCACCACCTGATGCCGATCTCGGGCCACGATCCCGCGCGAACGCCCCTCGATCCCGAGGTCGAGAAGACGATGTTCGTGCTCGCCGTCTTCCTGCTCTGCTCGAGCGGACGCGGGAGCGTCCGGCTCGGGGCCGCGCCCGAGGACACCCCGGTCGTCGTCGCGCCGCCCCTGCCGGACCATGCGCCCCGGATCCTCCGGCACGCGCTCGATCGCGTCGCCGACTGGGAGCGCTCCGAAGCCTTCCGCGCCCTCGGCGCCGAACCGCTCATGCCCCATGACCTCGCGGCGCCCGATGCCGGGCAGGCCGCCCTCGAACGGAACACGATCAGCTACGGGCACATGGTCGGCACCTGCCCGATGGGCCCGGTCCTCGATGCGGACTGCCGGGTCCACGGAATCGCGAACCTGCGTGTCGCCGACGCCTCGGTCATGCCGACGATTCCGGCCGGCAACACCTACCTCGGTTGTGTGATGGTGGCGGAACGCATCGGGCGGAAGATGCGGGACAGCACGAGCCGGTAGGAGCTCTCGGGCCTCGCCGCCGCCGGCCTCGCTACATCTGCTGGGTGAGCAGCAGGATCGAGGTGATGAGCAGCACGAGCAGCGTCGACACCGTACCGATGAAGCGGGCCGGCTTCGGGTCCGGGCTGGTCGACATGCCGAAGGGGTGGAGGATGCGGCCGACGAGCAGCGTGCCGCCGAGGCCGTGGATCCAGGCGTCCGAAGCGCCGCCGGCTTCCGCGAAGGCGAGCAGCACGAGGATCATCGGGACGTACTCGATGAAGTTGGCGTGACTGCGGATGATGACGAGGTTGTCCGCATCGCCGCCGTCGCCGATCCCGACGCCCTTCGCGCGGACCGAAGCGATCACACGACCGCTCAGGACGAGCAGGACGAGGCCGAGGAGCGCGGCATAGAGGGGAGTGATCGAGACGCTGTTCAGGAGTCCGTTCATGGGATGCCCTTTCGTGGGGGATCGATTCCGAAGTCGACTCCAGGGTAGTCGAGCGCGTGCCGGACGGAACACAGGCGGGGAAGTCCTCCCACCGACCCGTCCGTCAGATGCTAGGCGAGACCGGGGGCGAATGGACTCACGAAGCGAACGCGGCTTCGGCGGCCGCGGCGAGCGCCGACGCCTCGGCCGCGTCCACGCCGAGCGCTGCCAGCCCACGCTCGACGGCTTTCCGCTCGGCGCCTTCCCCCGCCCGACCGTCGACGAAGCGGCGCATCGTCATGACGACCAGCCCCGCGACCTGATCGAGCGCCGCGTCCTCGGCGCCGACGGTGAAACGCCCTCGGGCGTGTCCCTCGTCGAGGTCCTCGCTCAGGTACCGACTGAGGTCGAGTCCGGATCCCGGTCGACTCACCAGACGCAGCATCACGCGCGCCCAGGTTTCGTCACGCCGCGCGTGGCGCAGGATCCCCATCGTCGCGACGGCGAAGCGCTCGGCGGGGTCCTCGATCGGCCGTTTCGCCGCATCCGCCGCCAGGGCGAGCGCGGAGTGCTCGGCGACGGCGTCGATGAACGCTTCGCGATCCGGGAAGTAGTTGTAGAAGGTGCCGTTCGAGACTTCGGCCTCCGTGACCACGTCGCTCACGGTCAGCCCGTCGCCCCGAGCGGCGAGCACGCGGACACCGGCCTCGACGAGTTGGCGGCGCGTCCGCTCCTTCTTCTTGTACCCGCGGGTGCGGACGGGGATCGGTGTCTCCGGCATGGGGCGAAGCTAGCAGAAATATCAATATTCCCAATATTGACAATATCCTCATTTTCAGATTGAATGCGAGGGTCGCTCACGGCGCCCCGGTGCCGCGCGCGTCCCACCGCAACCCGATCGGCTCTCATCCCCGGCCGCCGCACCCGACGGCCGGGCCGCCCCGAGGAAAGCCATGACCGAATCCCTCGAAGTGCCCGTCCTGATCGTCGGCGCGGGCCCCGTCGGCATGATCTCCGCGCTCCTGCTCGCGAATCGCGGCCAGCCGAGTCTCCTGGTCGAACGCCGAGACGGGCCGCAGACCGCCCCGGCCGCCCACGTCGTCAACGCACGCACCTTCGAGATCTGCCGCCAGGCGGGCCTGGACATGAATGCGATCGACGCGGCCTGCAAACGGCCCGAAGACGCCGGCCACGTCCGCTTCGTGACCCGCCTCGCCGGCGAGCTGGTCGCCTCGCTCCCCTTCGAGCGCCAGGGCGACGAGTGCCTCCGCTTCACGCCGACGCCCCTTCGCAACCTGTCGCAACATCGGTTCGAGCCCATCCTCGCCGAAGCGGTCGGGAAGCGACCCGAGGTCGACCTCCGATACGGATGGCAGTGGGAAGGCAGCACGCAGAACGCCGAAGGCGTGACGTCGACCCTTCGCCGGCTCGAGACGAACGAGACGATCGAAGTCCGGAGCCGGTACGTGATCGGCGCGGACGGCGCCGGGAGCCGCGTGCGCCGATCCCTCGGCATCGAGATGCAGGGGCCGCCGCGGATCCAGAGCTTCCTCATGATCCACGTCGGCGCCGACCTCCGAGACATCGTGGGCGATCGCCCGGGCGTCCTGCACTTCCTCCTGGATCCCGAAGCGGGCGGCACGTTCATCGCGCACGACGTCGATCGCGAATGGGTCTACATGCACGCCTTCGACCCGGACCAGGAGAGCGAGGCCGACTACGACGACGCGCGGTGCAAGTCCCTGGTCCTCCGCGCAATCGGCCGCGACGTGCCCCTCGAGCTGCTGCACAAGGGCACCTGGCACATGAGCTCCCAGGTGGCCGATGGAATGCGGCGGGATCGCGTCTTCCTGGCGGGAGACGCGGCACACCGCTTCCCGCCGACCGGGGGCCTCGGGCTGAACAGCGGCTTCCAGGACGCCCACAACCTCGTCTGGAAGCTCTGCGCAGTCGACGGAGGACACGCCTCGGACCGCCTCCTCGACACCTACGCCGAAGAGCGCCTCGCCGTCGCCCAGGAGAACACGAACCAGAGCCTCAAGAACGCACTCAAGATGGTGCTGCTTCCGCAGGCGCTCGGAACCGACGCGGAGCCGACCACGTCGCGCATGGCGGAGACACTCGCCGATCCCGAGAAGCGCAAAGGGGTCGTCGCGGCTTGCGAGGCCCAGGCCGAACACTTCGACATGCTGGGGCTCCAGCTCGGCTACGTCTACGCGACCGGGGCACTCGTTCCCGAAGGCAGCCCCCCTCCCCTCGAGACCCCGCGCGAGTACGTCCCGACCGCCCACCCGGGCGCGCGCCTGCCCCACGGCTGGCTCGAGGGCGAGGGCGAGCGGCGATCGACCCTCGACCTCGTCGGCTACGATGGGCTGACGCTGATCAGCTTCGGCGAGCACGAAATCTGGGCGGAGGCGATCGCGCGCGCGGACCGCTCCGGACTCACGCAGATCCGGATCGGCGACGACGCGGTGCCCGAAGACGACGCCTGGGCCTCGGCGTGCGGGATCGATGAAGGCGGTGCGCTGCTCGTTCGTCCGGATCAGCACGTCGGCTGGCGCGCGACGTCGCTCCCCGACGACCCCACCGACGCGCTGCGAACGGCCGTCGACCAGATTCTCGGAGGTGTCTCGTGACGGAACCCCTCGTCAAGGTAAAGCGGCTCGCCTACGTGCGTGTGGCCGCGCCGGACCGCGCGAAGGCGGAGGAATTCCTGCTCGACTTCGGACTGCGGATCGCCGCTCGGACGACGGACGCGACCTACCTGCGCGGAACCGACGCGGAGAGCCACTGCTACGTCCTGACCGAAGGCCCCTCCGACGTCCTCGCGATCGCGTTCGAGGTCGACGACGCGGCCGATCTCGAGACGATCGCCCGAGTAGAGGGCGCTTCCGCGATCGAGAAGCTGGACGAGCCGGCCGGGGGAAGCGTCGTACGTCTCACGGACCCGAATGGCCTGCGCGTCGAGATCGTGCACGGCCAGGCGACCCTCGAAGCGACCGAAGCCGCCCCGGCGCACGAATACAACATGAACGGGGATCAGCGTCGCCGGGGCCCCCTCCCCGGCATCCGGCCCGGCGCCTCCCACGTCCGCCGGATCGGTCACCTCGTCCTCGAGAGTCCGGATCCTGCGCGACTCCACGACTGGTACGAGGCGCACTTCGGCCTGCGCAAGTCGGACGAGGTCCACCTGCCCGACGGCCGCACCCAGATGCGCTTCGCGCACGTCGATCGGGGCGACGAGTTCGTCGACCACCACGTCGTCGGCTTCCAGTACGCCCTCGACGAAGGCGTCCGCGTCCAGCACATCGCGTTCGAGGTCGGGAACTTCGACGACCTCATGGCGGGCCATCAGCACCTGAAGGCCAGGCGACGCAAGCCCATCTGGGGAGTCGGTCGCCACCGCTACGGCGGTCAGATCTACGACTACTGGGCGAATCCGTGGGGCGTGATCCACGAGCACTGGACCGACACGGACCTCGTCAACACGAGCAGCGTCGCGACGGACAGCCAGTTCGAAGATCTCGAAGAGTACTGGGGGCCGATGCCGAGCCCGGCGTTCATCGTCGCCCGGTGGAACTGGAAGGCGGTCCGGAACCTGGCGGCGCTGCTCTCCGCCCGCTTTCGCGCTTCGCGTGCGCGCTGAGCGCCCCGCCCCTGCCTCACGGAGACGACCATGCGATCGCGCATCCTGATCCCTGCCCTGCTCGTTCTCGGCGCGCTCCTCGCCGCCTTCGCCCTCTACACCCGGGCCGCATCGGCGCCCCTCTTCGACGAGCCCCGCGGCCCCTTCGCGCCCCGGATCGCTCCCCTGGACGAGGCCCTCACCTTCGCGCGATCTCGCGACCGGCTCCTGCTCGTGACGGACCAGGACGATCGCGTCGTCCGAGGTCGGGATCTGACCGCGCGCCTCGGCGCCGAGCGGACCGCCGATCTCCTGGCGCTCTATCGGGAGCTCGGCTTCGACGCGATCCGGGCGCTCCGCGCGCCCGAGGTGGAGGTTCCCCTCGTCGAGCTGGAGCCCCCCGTCGCCTACCCGGGCCCGCACGTCGCCGCCGGCACGAACTTCAAGGCTCACGCCGAAGAGGTCTACCTGGACGACCCGCCCTTCCTCTTCCCGAAGCTCGTCGACGCCACCGGCTGGAACGCCGACGTGCCCTACACCGATCGACTCGATTACGAGGCCGAGCTCTGCATGCTCCCCGTGGACGACATCGTGTCCCCCGAGGCCGAGGTCGAGTACGCCCTCGTCCTCTGCAACGACTTCACCGATCGCTGGACGCTCGTCCGGGACATCGACCTCTCCGGCCCGCTCGGACGAACCGGCTTCCCGACCGGAAAGGGTTGTCCCGGCTGTCTCACGACCGGCTACCTCGTGGTGATCCCGAAGGACCCGGGCTTCCATCGATCGCTCGAGCTTCGGCTCTTCGTCGACGACGCGCTGCGGCAGCGCTTCGTGATGGACCAGATGATCCTCTCGATCGACGACATCGTGGCGCAGGCCTTCGCCGTAGCGAACGATCCGTTCGCGTACGGAGACGAGTTCGTCTCCCTTCTTCCGACGGACCGGATCCCGGCCGGCACGCTCCTCCTGACCGGGACCGCCGCGGGCATCGCCTTCAAGCCGGTCAACATCTGGAGCCAGCGATTCTATCTCCAGCCAGGGGACGTCGTCCGGACCGAAGGGCGCTTCCTCGGACATCTCGAGAATCGGGTCGAGGCGGACTAGCACGGAGACCGATGCGGCCGCCCGATCGGCGTCCTCGCGCCTACGCCATCGTCATCAGGTCGGGAAAGCCCGACGGGTCGTGGCGCCCGATGCAGACGTGCTCGAAGATCCCGTAGCCCGTCTGGCCCTCGAGAGTCGCGCGCGCGGCGTGGTCGATCATGCTCCAGGCGACCCGCTGCTTCGTGGCCTCGGCGTCGAGGTCGTGCTCCACGCGCTCGATCCAGTCTTCGCCCATCCAGCGCCCGTGGTTCCAGCCATCGTCGTCCGGCCCGTAGCCCAGCCCCACGCTGAGCGGCATCGGCCCGAGGGGCTCTACGTCGAGCTCGAGCGCCTTGCCGCCCCGCTCCTTGAGCGCGAGGCGCGCTCGAACCGGGTTGCGGGTTCCCGGCGCGTACTCGATCTCGACCTCGGGCCAGCCGAGCTGATCGACGCGGCCGTCGGGACGGATCCGGATCGCGTGATTGATCGTGCGATGGCCGTCGGGCTGCTCCTCGAGGACGAACATCAGCGAGAACTCGTCGAAGCGGAGCGGGATCCAGCACCACCACATGGCGTGATCCCCGAAAGGCCGCTGCGGACTCGTGGCGTCCCCGACCGGGCGCACGCCCCACGAACGATCCCGCGCCCCGACCCAGTCCGACGCCAGCGTCGTCCGGTCGTCGACGCGGACCCGACCCGTGACGTCTGCCTGCTGGACGAAGCGGAAGGCGTCGAGGATCGTGGTCTCGCCCTGACGCAGGATGTGACGGGGCTCGTCCGTCGCCGGGACCGCCGCCTTCCAGCTGAGATCGACCTCGACGCCCTTGCCCGCGTCCTCGCAGCGGAACGAGACGGTGTCGAGCGCCTTCTCCACGTCGACCCGCATCGGCCCGACCTGCTGCACCATCCGGTCGTCGGAGAGCGAGCCCGAGGTCCGAACCGAGGTGAGCTTCCGGCCTTCGCGGACGGCGACATAGCAGTCGATCACGCCGACGCCGGGGTAGACTCCGAGCCCCGCCGCCACCTGGACCTCGCCCGTGCGATCGAGCGCATGCATGATGCAGCGATCGTAGACGTTGCGATCGCTGGTCAGGAAGGACTTCATCGATTCCGGTCCCTGGTGGATCGGGAACTCGTCGAGCATGACGGGCATGACTTCTCTCTCGTTTCTCCGCTTCGCGAGCGGCAGGGTCGGTCCGGGCTCGGTGGGCGCGCGCGTCGCGCGCCGCCGCAGCGCCTTCCCGTGAATCGGCCGTGGATCAGATCAGATCCGCGACCCGGCTGACTTCGTCGGGATCGATCGACGTCGGGATCAGGAGCAGCTCGCCCGCGCCGGTGTCTGCGATCGCTGCAACGAGGTCCCGGAACTGTTGCGCCGAACCGCGGAAGCCGGCGGAGGCCATCATCGCCTGTCGTGCCGCGGGGTCGACCCAGTTGAAGTAGCGCTCGAGATGGGTCGCGGCCTGCTCGTCGGCGCGATCGCCGATCGCGAACCAGAGCGCCGTGTTGAGCTCCGGCGCCTCTTCGCGCCCCGCCTCCTGCCAGGCCTTCCGCGCCATCGCGAAGCTCGCCTCGACCTCGCGCGGATCGGCCATCGTCGTCATTCCGCTCAGCCCATCCGCCCAGCGCGCCGCGCTCGCCATCGCCTTCGGCCCCATCGCGCCCGACAGCACGCGCGGACCGCCCGGCTGGACGGGGAACGGCTCGACGGGGCGAAGCGTCCCCTCGACGACCTGCTCGCCCTGCCACACCCGGCGCATGATCCCGACGTGCTCTTCGAGCACGCGGATCCGCTTCCGCTCGAGCGGCACGCCGATCGCGCGGTAGTCCTCTTCGCGCCCGCCGGTCCCGACGCCGACGGTCAATCGCCCGCCCGACATCATGTCGACCGTCGCGAGCTGCTTCGCCGCGAGCACCGGGTCGTGCGCCGACAGCACGAGCACCGTCGTCACGAGGTCCACGCGCTCGGTCAGGACCGCGCACGCCCCGAGCGTCGTCATCAGCTCGGGATTCGGGAAGCAGATGCGTTCACCGAGGGCGAGGCTGCTGTAGGGCCCCGCCTCGATCCGCTTCACCCACTCGAGCAGGATCTCCCGTGTCCAGCCCGGCTCCGTCACCGGCAAAGTCATCCCGATCTTCAATGCATTCCTCCGTGCACGCGAACGAGGGGCATTCCGCGAAACACGATCGGCGCGGCCGCCCCGAGCCCCAAGGCGAGCCCGATCGCGCAGAAGCGCAGCTCGCCCTCGCTCTCTGCACACTGTAACGCGCTCGGGCAGACGCACGCGCCGGAGGAGCTCCGGCGACGAAGACCGATCGCACCGGTCGGGGCTCGCGACACGGTGCGCGGGCGAGGGGGTCGGCCGAGCCTCTCCCGTCTCGGCGCAGGACGGCCCGCGAGGTAGCATGGCGAGATGGTTCCCGAGATCGTCGACATCGAAGGCCTCGCCACGAACGATCGCCGCGCCCTCGATCGGGTCGCCGGGGCCCTCGAGAGACCCGCCCGTACCCTCGGCATGTTCCACATCGTAGGGCACGGCCTGGAGCCCGAAGCGCTCGCGCAGTTCGAAGCCGCGATGCACGCCCTGTTCGCCCTCCCCGGTGCGGTCAAGCAGCGCATGCGACGCTCGCGAGAAAACGCTTGGGGCTACTACGACGAGGAGCTCACGAAGAATCGGCCGGACTGGAAGGAGGTCTTCGACTACGGAGCGGAGCGCACCCCTCGCGAGGCAGCCGCCACTCACAGCAACGGGACCAATCGCTGGCCGACGGGTGAGCCCGAGATCCGACGCGCCCTCGTACGGCACCACACCGAATGTGTCCGCCTGGGGCGACGGCTGCTCACCGCGCTCTCCGTCAGCCTCGGATTCGCGCCCGACCGTCTCGCGCCCTTCTTCGACGGCGACACGAGCTTCGTACGCCTGAATCGCTACCCGGTTTGCGATGAACCCGCGGCCGCCGACGCGCCCCCGCTCCCGGACGAAGGCCACCTCGGCGTCCACCCCCACAGCGACGCCGGCGCCCTCACGATCCTCTTCCAGGATTCCGTCGCGAGTCTCCAGGTCGAGGCGGACGGCGGTTTCGCCCTGATCGAACCCGAGGCCGGCGCACTGACCGTCAATCTCGGGGACATGCTGCGCGTGTGGAGCAACGATCGCTATCGCTCCCCGGTCCACCGTGTCCTCGCCCAACGCGACCGGGAACGGTTCAGCGCTCCCTTCTTCTACAACCCGCGGTACGACACGGTCTGTGCGCCGATCCTCGACGGCGAGCGCACCGACCCGCCGAGATTCCGCCCCGTGTCCTGGGCGCATTTCCGTGACCAGCGATCCGCCGGAGACTTCGCGGACTACGGCGACGAGATCCAGATCGACGACTACCTCGTGAGCGTCTGATCACCGATCGAGGCCGGTCGCCGACGCGGATCGCGCTCAGAGGGATCGCGGCCCCGCGATCAGCTCGAGGCCTTCGGCCTTCGCGCGCGACGACGGCGCGGCACTCGCGGCGGGCGATCTCCATCGGAGTCGTCGCGGGGGCCACGGCCTCCCCTCGGCGCGGACGCGGAAGTCGGTTTCCGCTTCGGCGCCTTCGCGTCGCCCTCCGACTTCGGCTTGGCCACGCTCGACCCGTCCGAACCGCCCGATCGACGACGTCGGCGACGGCTTCGCTTCGGCGCCTCTTTCGCCGGCGCCGCCCCTGCGCCCGAGCCTTCGTCGGCCCGGGCAGTCCTCGCGGGCCCGGTCGGCGGAACGCGCTCTTCGGTCCCTCGGCGGTCGCTACGCCCCGAACGCTTGCCGCGCGTCCGGGCACTTCGCTTCTTCGCCGACGACTTCTTCGGAGACCTCTTCGACGCCGGCGACGAAGAGAAGTCGACGACCCGGCGGAAGGGCTTCGGCGCCCCCTCCTCGGAGCCCGGGTCCGACCGGACGTCCTGTTCCGCCCCATCCTCCCGTCTCGTGTCCCCGCCCCGGCGTCGGCGATGCTCCCGACTCGCGTCGTCGATCAGCGCCATGACTTCGTCCGTGTCGACCTTGCCCTTCGGCGCATCGTAGTGACCACGCAGCTCGGTGTCGGGCCGCAGTCGATTCTTCTCGTAGAGCCCCCACATCTCCTCGCCATAGGGACGGATCGGCGCGTCGGGCGCGAAGCGCGCCACGAAGCGATGGAGGTTCTGCACGTCGCGAAGGAGGAGCTTCCGCGCGTTGGAGTTGCTCGCGGCGTCGACCGCCTGGGGGAAGTCGATCACGACCGGCCCGTCGCTCGCCATCAGGACGTTGAACTCCGACAGGTCGCCGTGCACCACGCCGGCGCAGAGCATCCGTACGACCTCGCGTATCAACGCGTCGTAGATCTCGACCGCCTCCGTCGGGGAGAAGTCGAGATCGCCGAGCCGTGGTGCGGGGCTTCCGGCGCCGTCCTTCACGAGCTCCATGACGAGCACGCCTTCGACGAAGTTGAGCGGCTCCGGCACACGCACCCCCGCGTCCCGCAGGCGGTAGATCATCTCGACCTCGGCCGAGCGCCAGGCTTCCTCGTCCTTCTTCCGGCCGTGCTGCGAGCGCTTGTTCATGGCGCGCTGGTCACGGGAGTTCCGGGTCCGCCGCCCTTCCTTGTAGTCGGAGCGGTGCTTGAAGGTCCGCTGGTGCGCCTCCTTGTACACCTTCGCGACGGCCTCCTGCCCGCCGGCGTGCACGACGAAGACCTGCGCCTCCTTGCCGCTCATCAGCGGGCGGAGGACCTCCTGGATGATCCCGTACTCGATCAGCGTCTCGAGACTCTCGGGCGCCCTCATCGTCTCGCGGGGTCTCCTCGGAACCGGTTCTGGAGCGGGGTCGCCGGTGCGAACGGCGCCCAAGAGGTAGAACATTCCGGCGCCCCGGGCTCGCCGCCCGGCTCCGCGCGCGATCGCCCCCCTCGGACGAGGGCGGGACGAGCGGTGTCGACGCCGAAACGACGAGGGGAACGATCCGCTAGCGTCGAAGACTTGGAGAGTCCCTCGTCCTCGACCCCGATCGCCGCTGTCGACACCCACCATCACCTGTGGGATCTCGCCGTCTCGCACTACGGATGGCTCCATCCGAACCCCGAAGGCGACCCCTTCCCGGACTTCGAGCAGATCTGCCGCGACTACACGCTCGACGACTACCGGGCCGACATCGAAGGGGCGCAGATCGCCAAGTCCGTCCACCTCCAGGCGGAGCACGATGCGAACGACCCCGTGCGCGAGACCGCCTGGCTCCAGTCCATCGCCGACGACCCCGCTTCCGGCGGATTTCCCCATGCGATCGTGGCAGGCGCGGATCTCGCGCGCGCGGATGCCGAGGCCGTGCTCGAGACGCAGGCCGGCCACGCGAACGTCCGTGGCATCCGGCAGATCCTGAACCAGCACGCGACGAGCGCTTCCGGCGCGCCGGCGGACGAGGCCCTGGCCTCGCGCGCGGCACAGCTGTCCGATCCCGCCTGGCTGCGGAGCTTCGCGCTTCTCCGTCGCTTCGATCTCTCCTTCGAGCTGCAGCTCTTCGCCTGGCAGCAGGAAGAGGCCCGTGCACTCCTTGCCCACGACGAGATCCCGATCGTGCTCGACCATACGCTGATGCCCTTCGACCGTTCCGCGGAGGGCATGGCTGCGTGGCGGAAGGGGCTCGCCTTCTTCGCGGATCATCCTCAGGTGGTCCTCAAGATCTCCGGCCTCGGCATGGTTCCGGGCGGGTGGGACCCCGACTGGAGCCGAAGCGTGGTCACGCAGGCGATCGACGCGTTCGGGGCCGACCGCTGCTTCTTCGGGAGCAACTTCCCGATCGACGGCCTCGTGACGGACTACACATCGATCTGGCAGGTCTACCGGGACGCGATCGAGCCACTCTCGGAAGACGAGCAGACCGCGCTGCTCCGAACCAACGCGGAGCGGGTCTACCGGATCTGAAGAAGAGCGGCCCGAGCCGCGCGAACGAGAGGAACGGGACGATGAACGAGATCGCGATTCGAGGCGGAACGATCGTCGACGGAACCGGGGCCCCGGCACGGCGCGCCGACATCGGGATCCGCGAAGGACGGATCGTCGAGATCGGCGAGACGGTTCGCGCAGAGGAAGAGATCGACGCGACCGATCGAATCGTCGCGCCGGGCTTCATCGACCTCCACACCCACTACGATGCGCAGGTCCTCTGGGACCCGGCCCTCGAGCCTTCGAGTCATCAGGGCGTGACGAGCGTCGTCGCGGGCAACTGCGGCTACAGCCTCGCCCCGACGAAGGCGCGGGACCGCGCCTCGCTCATGCGCACCCTCGACAAGGTCGAGGACATGCGGATCGCGACCCTCGAGGCCGGCGTCTCCTGGGACTTCGAGACCTACGGCGAATACCTCGACGCGATCGAAGGCCGCGGCCTGGGCATCCATTTCGGCGGCTACGTCGGGCATACGCCCGTCCGGCTCTACGTCCTGGGCGACGAAGCCTATGAGCGGGAGGCGACGGACGCGGAAGTCTCGGAGATGAAGCGCGTCGTCGCGGACTCCATCCGCGCCGGTGCGCTCGGTTTCTCCTCCGACCGCGCGGGCTTCCACCTTGGCGACGGCGGGCGCCCGGTCCCGTCGGTCGCGGCCAGCCAGGCGGAGGTCGAAGCCCTGATGCGGGTTCCGGGGGAGATCGGACAGGGCGTCCTGCACGTGGCGGCCGGCGAGCAGTTCGAGTGGGTCTACGATTTCCAGCGGGAGGCCGGGGCCGTCCTCAACTGGTCGTCGATCCTGACCTACCCGGAGGCCTGGAAGTCGCGCGCGCCCTACCGCGAGAAGCTCGATCGTCACCGCGCCGGCCGCGCCCGCGGCGCCGACGTCTCGGTCCAGGTGAGCTGCCGTCCGATCGTCCAGCGGATCACGCTGCGCGAGCCGACCTCGTTCTACCAGATGCCGAGCTTCAAGGCGCTCGTGCAGACGCCGGAGGCGGAGCGTGAGCGGGTCCTCGCGGACCGGGAATGGCGAGCGCGTGTCCTCGCCGAGTTCGAGTCCGGTGACTTCATCGACCCGGGCTGGGCGACGTTCACGATCGCCGAGTCCGAGACCCACGCCGATCTCGTGGGCCGCTCCGTGCTCGACCTCTCCCGCGAGCGGGGCGGCACGCCCTGGGACGTCGCCTGCGACCTCGCCCTCGAGGACGGCCTCGCGACCCGCTTCGAGGTGGTCTTCGCGAACGACGACGTGGACGGCGTGAGCGAGCTGCTGCGGGGCGACGGCTGCGTGTTGGGCCTGTCGGACGCGGGCGCCCACGTGGGCCAGATCTGCGACGCCGTCCTGCCGACGGATTTCCTGTCGGGCTGGGTCCGGGACCGCTCCCTCATGACCATCGAAGAGGGCATCCACAAGCTGACCGGCGAGCTCGCCCGGGTCGCCGGCCTCCGGGATCGCGGCACGCTCGCGACTGGCCAGATCGCCGACGTCGTCGTGCTCGACTGGGAACGACTCTCGCCCGGCCCCGAGCGACGCGTCTTCGACCTGCCGGCGGACGGCGAACGCCTGACGGCAGACGCGCCGACCGGGGTCGACCACGTGCTGGTCGCCGGCGTCCCCACGCGGCGCGACGGACGCTCCGTCCTCGATTCGCTCGAAAGGCTGCCCGGGCAGGTGCTTCGCAGCGTTCCGAGATGAGCCTTTTCTCCGCCCCGACTGCCCGCGATGAGAGCGGAAGGGCGACGGCGGGGATCGCCGGAGCGGGCGGCCCGTCCCCGCCTCGACCGCCATCGCGAGCCTCCCGTGAAGGGAATTTTGGCCCCAGATCGAACTGAGCGCACCTAGAGGGGATTTTTTGACCGGCGACTCATTTTTGGGTAACCACTCAAAACAGTAACCGAAACGACCGAGAAGATCCCCGTGAGCACGTCTCCCCAGCCCCGACTCACGAAAGCCGACCGCACCCGCCGTCAGATCCTGATGGCGGCCGAGCTGCGCTTCGCGGCCGCGGGGTTCGAGAAGACGCGGCTCGACGACGTCGCCGAAGAAATCGGGATGGTCGGCTCCGCGATCCTCTACCACTACCCGGACAAGCGAGAGCTCTACCGCGCGGTCCTCGAGAGCCTGACCGCGGATCTGGTCGGCGCGATCGAGGCGGCGATCGACACGCCCTCCCCGCCTCGCGAACGACTCGTCGAGCTCGTGCGCGCGGCGGCGCGGAAGATCGCCGCACGACCGACGATCGCGATGATCGCGCTTCGCGAGGCGACCTCGGGCGACCATGAGCTGGCGGAGCGCGCGGGGCTGATCCTCGAGCGGATCATCGCACTCTTCGAAGAAGGCACGCGCGCAGGCGAGATCCGGCCGGTGCACGCCGAGCCCTATCTCTTCTTCACGTCGCTCGCGGGCGCGATCCTCTACACGGTCGCGGCGCTACCGACGTTGGTCGAGGAACACCCGGACGCACCGCGCGCAGAAGACGCGGCCGAGCGACTGGAGCGCGACGCCGTCGCGATGGCGAGGAGACTGCTCGGCCTGAGCGAGCCCCAACCGACCTGATCGATGCCCGAAAGCGACGCGGCCCCGGAGCGACCCCCCGGCCCGCGCCCGAACGAAAGGAACGACATGAGCGAAGCCACGAATCTCGAAGCGACGTTTCCCTCGAAGGGCCAGGCGGGAGCCGACCCTCAGTCGATCCCCCTCGAGAAGATCGACGTGAGCGACAACGAGCTCTGGGCGACCGACTCGCACTGGCCCTACTTCGAACGCCTGCGCAACGAATCGCCGGTCCACTACTGCGCCGAGAGCGAGTTCGGTCCCTACTGGTCCGTCACGACGTTCGACGAGATCGTGGCCGTCGAGAAGGACCCGGAGACCTACTCCAGCGAGCCCAACATCGTCATCGCCGACATCCCGGAAGACTCCGTCACCCAGAACGCCGGCTTCATCACCATGGACGGCCCGCGGCACGCCGCCCACCGCAAGGTCGCCCAGCCCGTCTCCTCGCCGCGCAACATCAAGGCGCTCGAACCGATCGTCCGCGAGCGCGCGATCGCGATCCTCGACTCGCTGCCGGTCGGCGAGACCTTCGACTGGGTCGACAAAGTCTCGATCGAGCTGACGACGGCCATGCTCGCCACGATGTTCGACTTCGACTGGGAGACCCGCCGCAAGCTCACCTACTGGTCGGACATGGCCACGATCACCGACGAGGAAATGGCCGACCAGGGCCTCACGACGGAGGACCGCGAGAGCGCGATGCTCGAGTGCCTGCAGGCCTTCACCCAGCTCTGGAACGAGCGAAAGGGCAAGGCGTCCGACACCCTCGACTTCGTGAGCGCCCTCGCGAATGCCGACGCCACGAGCGACATCGACCCGGCCGTCGACCCGATCACCTACATCGGAACCCTCATGCTCCTGATCGTCGGCGGCAACGACACGACGCGGAACACGATCTCGGGCGGCGTCCTCGCACTCAACGAGAATCCGGATCAGTACGAGAAGCTCCGAAACGATCCGTCGCTCATCCCGAGCTTCGTCGACGAGGTGATCCGCTGGCAGACGCCCCTCGCCCACATGCGGCGCACGGCGACCCGCGACACCGTCCTCGGCGGAAAGCAGATCAAGGAAGGCGAGAAGGTCGTCATGTGGTACGTCTCGGCGAACCGTGACGAGACGGCGATCGAGCGCGCGAACGAGTTCCTGATCGACCGCAAGGACTCGAAGAAGCACCTCTCCTTCGGATGGGGCACCCACTTCTGCATGGGTAGCCGGATCGCCGAGATGCAGGTCCGCGTGCTCTGGGAAGAGATCCTGAAGCGCTTCCGCACGATCGAGGTGATGGGCGAGCCCGAGCGCGTCAAGTCCTGCTTCGTGAAGGGCTACAAGACGCTGCCGGTTCGCGTGCATCCCTGGTAGGCGATGGCGAGAAGCACTCGAACGCCTTTGCGGCCGGCGATGCGTGAGTCTCCGGCGCGATGATCCGGTCGCTGATCGCCTTCGCCGCCGGCGTGCTGCTCACGCTCGGTGTCGTCGCCGCCCAACGCTTCACCCGGGAAGTGCCCGATTCGCCGCTCGCGAGCCCGGCCGCGAGCGCCGCGGCCCGCGCCGTGCGCGAGACCATGGCGCCGCACATCGCCTCCCTGTTGACGGGCGGCATCGAGAAGAAGCGCGCGATCCTGGACGAGCATTTCTACGGCCCGAAGATCGAGGAGGCGCGCCGGCTCTACCCGGTTCGCGAGAGCGCCGGCGAGATCGCCGGCGTCTACGTCGAAACCTTCGAGCCGATCGGCGGCCCCTCGCCCGGCAACGAGCGCCGGGTGCTCATCAACCTGCACGGCGGGGCCTTCGAGGTGGGCGCGCGAACCGAGGGCCGCCTCGAGTCGATCCCCGTGGCCCACGTGGCCGGCATGCGGGTCGTGAGCGTCGACTATCGACAGGGTCCGGAGCACCGTTTCCCCGCGGCGAGCGAGGACGTGGCCGCGGTCTATCGCGCGCTCCTCGCCGACCACGCGCCGGGCCAGATCGGAATCTTCGGCTGCTCCGCCGGCGGCATGCTGACCGCGCAGTCGCTGGCCTGGTTCGATGCCCACGACCTCCCGCAGCCCGGCGCGGCGGGCATCTTCTGCGCGGGCGCCGGCGAGTTCGGCGCCGGCGACGCCCGGGTGATCGGGGCCGCGTTCGGCGCGTCCGGCGGCGGCAGCGAGATCGCCTACCTCGCGGACGTCGATTGGCGCGACCCGTTGGTGGCGCCGATCCACCATCCGAAGCTGCTCGAGCGCTTCCCGCCGACCCTCGTGATCACGAGCACTCGCGACGGCGCCCTCAGCTCGGCCGCCGCGACCCACCAGCGCCTCCGGGCGGCGGGCACGACCGCGGAGCTGCACGTCTTCGAGGGCCTGCCCCACTACTTCTTCGCCGACACCGGGCTGCCCGAGTCTCGAGAGGTCTTCGCGCGCACGGCCGAGTTCTTCGACCGGCACCTGGCGCGGTGACGAATTGAAGCCGCCTGGCGGGCCTCGCCGCGCCCTGCGGACAGGCGCGGCAGACGCGATCAGGCCCGCTTGCCCTCACGCCAGAGCGCCCGCCCGAGGCCGGCGCAGACCGCCAGCAGGATCACGCAGAACGGCAGCCCCGTGTTGATCGCGGCGGACTGGAGCGCGGCGAGCCCGCCCGCGAGCAGCAGCACCGCCGCCACGACCCCTTCGCTCACGGCCCAGAAGACGCGCTGCGCGACCGGCGGGTCCGGGTGACCGCCGGAGGTCAGCATGTCGACCACGAACGAGCCCGAGTCCGAGGACGTGACGAAGAAGATCGCCACGACGAGGGCTGCGAGAAGCGAGGTCCACTCGGAGGCGGGAAGCCGCTCGAGCAGCGCATAGATCCCGATCGCGTTGTCGCCCTGGACGGCCGCGACGAGTCCAGGGCTCTGGGCGTCGAGGGTGAGCGCGGACCAGCCGAAGACGGTGAACCAGAGGCAGCTGATCAGCGTCGGCACGATCAAGACGCCGAGGACGAACTCGCGGATCGTCCGGCCGCGCGAGATCCGCGCGATGAACATCCCGACGAAGGGGGACCAGGCGATCCACCAGGCCCAGTAGAAGAGCGTCCAGCCCTTCTGCCAATCGACCGAGCCGATCGTCTGATACCCGCTGCCCAGCGGAACGAGCGCAGCGGCGTAGTCGAAGAGGCGAGCGGGGAAGGCCTGGAGCAACGCCCACGTCGGTCCGGCGAAGGCGACGAAGAGCAGGAGCAGCGTCGCGAGCGCGACGTTGAGCTCGGACAGCCGCCGGATCCCGCGGTCGAGACCGAGAACGACCGAAGTCGTGGCGCCCGCCGTGATCACGGCGATCACTCCCACCTGCACGCCAGACGACACCGGCGCGTCGAAGAGCCGGGCCAGACCCGCGTTGATCTGCATGGCGCCGAGCCCGAGCGACGTCGCCAGCCCGAAGAGCGTGCCGAACACGGCGAACACGTCGACGCCGTGGCCGAGCCAGCCGTGGATGCGATCGCCGAAGAGCGGATGCAGGGTCGAGCGGATCGCGAGGGGAAGCCCCTGGCGATGGCCGAAGTAGGCGATCGCGAGCCCCATGACGGCGTACACGCCCCAGGCGTGCAGCCCCCAGTGGAAGAAAGTGATCGTCATCGCCTGTCGCGCGGCTTCGGGCGTGGCGGCGGCTCCGACCGGCGGGCTCGCGAAATGCGTCACGGGCTCGGCGACGCCGAAGAACATGATCCCGATGCCCATCCCGGCGCTGAAGAGCATCGCGAACCAGGAGGGAAGGCCGAAGGCGGGGTGCTCGCCTTCGGGCCCGAGTCGGATCGCCCCCCGCTTACCGAACGCACACCAGAGCGAGAAGAGCAGGAAGAACGCGGTCGCGCCGACGAAGAGCCAGCCCCAGGTGCCGACGATCCAGTCCTGGAGTCCAACGAAGAGCGCCTTCGCTCCCCCCGGATCGGCAACGCCGAACGCGAGCAGGGCCAGCACGACCGCCGCGGAGGAAAAGAAGACGGCCGGCTCGATCCGCGACCAGTCCGCCTTCACGTCGACGCCTTCACGCCGGGCTCAGCCGTTCTTCCGGAAATGGAAGATCCCCCAGGTCAGGTACCCCCGGTCGGCCCCGTCCACCCAATGTCCCAGCCCCTCGAGCATCCGCGTCACGTAGTCGACGCCGCAACGCTCGACCATCTCGTCGCGCCGGGCTCCGAGGACTCGCCGGACCCGGTCGTAGTGGTTGCGGAGCTGATTCGTCATCTCGGCGAACGCGACCTCTTCGAAGCCGAGGCCGGTCAGGTTCTTGCGGTAGAAGCCGGGCGAAGCGAGGGAGTCGAGGTGGATGCGGTCGAGGATCGGCTGCAGTACGTCGGGCGGGCAGGTGTCGGTCTGCATCGGGTCCGTGAAGACGAAGTGACCGCCCGGCTTCAGCACACGCGCGACCTCGGCGAGGACCCGCTCGCGCGCGCCGCTGTGGAGGATCGCGTCCTGGGACCAGACGACGTCGTAGCGAGCACCCGGCCCCGGAATCGACTCGAAGTTGGCGTGCACGACGTGAACGAGGTCGGACAGGCCGGCCTTCCCGGTCAGGACCCGGTTGCGCTCGTTCTGGACGTCGCTCAGGTTCAGGCAGTCGACCTGGCAGCCGAACCGCGTCGCCAGATACCGCCCCGCGCCGCCGTAGCCCGCGCCGAGGTCGAGCACGCGATGCTCCGGCTTCAGGAAGTCGACGTGGCCCGCCACGGTCTCGACCGTGCGCGCACTCGCCGTGGCGACGTCCTCGTCGGGCCCGTCGTAGACGCCGATGTGGATGTCTTCGCCACCCCAGATCTCGGCGTAGAACGAGTCGGCCTCCTCGCTGTCGTAGTAGGCCTCGGTCGTGGCCGTGACCGAAGCGGCACCGGCTTCCTCAGACATCGGCTTCGGCGTCCGGATGGTCCATGTGCTTCTCGGCAACGTGGACGAAGAAGTCCGGATCGGCTTCCTGGTAGGTCTCCTGGAAGTCGCCGTAGGTCTTGACGGAGGCGAAGCCGGCTTCGCGGATCAGCTGTCGCGTGTAGTTCTTGCGAAGCGGGAACATGTTCAGCCGGAATTCGGAGCCGTCGGAGAACGAGTAGAGGAAGCGGGCGAGGCCCTCGTCGACGTGTTCGGGCTCCGCGCTGACGTCGTCTCCACAGTAGTAGTACTTGTGCTTCGACGAGAATCCGTGATCGAGGATCGAGTCGTAGTTGCGCTGGTCGAGGATCAGGATGCCGTCGTGCTTCAGCGCGGCGTAGAACTCGGCGAGGGCGCGCCGGCGGTCCTGCTCGTCGAAGAGATGGGTGAACGAGTTACCCAGGCAGATGATCGCGTCGAACTTCCCGTGCACCTCGCGATTCAGCCAGCGCCAGTCGGCGTGGATCGTCTTGAGGATCAGGTGCCGGTCCGTCGCGTTCTGGAACGCCTTGGCGAGCATGGCCGCGTTGCCGTCGACGCTCGTCACCTCGAAGCCGGCGTCGGCGAGCTGGATCGAGTGGAAGCCCGTGCCGGTCGCGACGTCGAGGACCTTCGTCTTGCCGCGGGCCTTGAGCTGCTCGATGAAGAAGCGCCCCTCGCTCTCCGCGCGGGATTCCCAGTCGATCAGCTCGTCCCACTTCTCGACGAAGGTCTGGACGTACTCGGCCTGGTAGTGGTCGGTTTCGCGCACAGCGGTCGGCGCGTCACCGAAGTCCTGGCGGACCGCGCGGAGCGATCGTTCGGCCTGCTCGCGGAGGATCTCGGTCGGATTCGACGACATGGGCCTCTCTTCTTTCCTTCGAAGGACGGAGGGCCGAGTTCCGGCCCGTCGAGAAGAGGCACGGTAGTCATCGAATGCATACGATGCAATGTATTTACCGAGTGAACACTATGGAGTTTTTAGCCGAAATAGTCTCCATATTCGATCTTCTTCTGTTTCAGGCCCTCGGATCGATGAGAACACCATGAATTCATTCGATCGCGTTCGCCGCGATTAATCCCCTTGGGGCTCAAGGCCGCCGGGCGTCGGAGATTCTTCGGCGGGCTGGGCCACCGGGCCCGTCTCGAGGATCGGGGCGGCGTCGAGGTGCTCCGCGTCCATCATCGACGCGATCCGCTCGAGCGCGGACAGCATCCAGTGGCGCTCCCAGTCCTCGAGGCGCGCCAGCTCGGCGCGGAAGTCTTCCTGCAGGAGGGACGGCGCCTCGTCCAGGACGTCCAGCCCTTCCTTCGTCACATCGATGCCGACGCTCCTCCGGTCGCCTTCCGATCGCTTCCGCACGACCAGGCCGCGACGCTCCAGACGCGTGACGATCCCCGACACCGTCGGCTGGCTGAGATGGACGGCGCGGGCGAGCGCGCTGATCGACGGCTGGCCGACGCGCTCCGCCTCGCGAAGCGTCGCGAGCTGGGGCCCCGTCAGCTTGTGGCGATCCTGCAGGCGCCGCGACTGGAGATCGATCGCGCGGATGATCCGGCGGATCGACGCGACGATCTGGTCCTCGACTTCGTTGGGTGTGCTCATGCGTCTCTACCGGGCGCCCTTTCGGTGGCCGCTGCGAGTGGCCGTGCGGATCGAGGCTTCCGGAGACGCCGACCCGCACGACGACATCGTAGCGCCGCATTCGTCCTCGCCCCGCCAACGCCGGGACGGCGTTCCGACGCCGCTGCGAGCCGGCTCCGAGCGCGTCGAGACGACTCGATGGCGGTCCCTCGGTGAGCCGGCCGCCACCGATCCGCACGAGGTGGGCGTACACGATCGCGCCGACGGTCGGGCGGCGCAGCTCACCGTGACGTGCGCGATTTCGCCCATCGTTCCGATCGGAACTGGGCAATCGACGCATGGGTGATCCGGGTCACGACGAAGCGCATCGCCTGAAGCGATGTCTGATCGACGGACGGCCGGCGCGGGCGGGGCCGCATCTGGAGGGATCATCGAATGGCTCGCTGGAATTGGATCCTCGGCGCTCTCGCGCTCACCCTGGTCCTGCGTGCGGATTACGCAGCCTCGCAGCCCGTGATGGGCGTCCAGGCCGCGGCCACCGCGATCGAGGGTACGACCCTCGTCCTGCCCGAATACACCGTCCCGGTCGACGGCCTGCTCGTCGTCCGCGTCGGAACGCAGGGCGGCGTCTCCGACTCCGTCACCTTCGACGGCGTCGAGATGATGGAGGCCGCCTCTTCCGAGGTGCTCTTCTTTCCCTGGACGGTCTCCTCCGAGGTGCGCTACCTGGACGTCGAAGAAGGAGAGTCCGGGCCGATCGTCGTGCGCTATGGGCACTCGGGGACGGACGGGAAGTCCGTGATCGCCGCGACGATCGCCGGCGAGTACGTGTTCGACTCGGCTGCGATCGAGACCGCGGAGGGTCCGAATCTGGCACCGGTCGAAGTATCGGCGAGCCCCGGAGATGTCGTCTTCACGACGATCACGGTTCACGGGAACGGCATCCCCGAGATCGCGGGGCCGGCACACGTTCTGGACGGATACCCGACGGTTCCTGAATCCGCGTTCCACGAGATGAAGCATCTGGGCGGACAGTTGGATCCGCTCGCCTTCGGCGACCACACCCTGAGCTACCGAAACACCCGCGCTTCCGGTTGGATGAACTACGCGCTGATCGCGACTTCGTTCACGCCGGTGCCCGAGCCGGGACTCGGAGTGGCCCTGGCCGCGGGCGTCCTGTCGCTCCTGGGCCGCCGCAATCGACACCCCGGGCTGCCCTGAGGCTCGCGGACGACCGACCGGAGAAGGCCCCCTCGACACTCGGGGAGCACAACCAGGCGATTCGGGGAGGCGAGCTGGGCTTGTCGGCGGAGGAAACGGCCGAGCTCGAGAAGCTGGGCGTGATCGGAACGCGAAAGGCCGAGCGCTGACCTCGCACCCGTCGAGCAGACGCTCGACCGGAGCGCGTGACGAAGGGCCGCGGTCGGATCGAGGACGCGACCCGCCCTCCCCGACGCGGCCCCGCGACGCAGCGAGCCAACCGGCGGCCCCAGGCTGCACGACTCAGCCACTTTGGATAGGTGAATGGTGGAGGCGGCGGGAATCGAACCCGCGTCCGCATGGCGTCTTCCGGACGCGTCTACGTGCGTAGTCTCCCCTTGATTTCGGGGTTCGGCCGGCGTGGAGACGGGCCAACCGATCCCTAGCTCGACATGGTTCTCGTCCCCGGATACGGCCGAGCAGCGCTCGGGGACCAGCCTTCGTATCGCTACCGCGACCCGCTAGTAGGCATCACGGACGGTAGTCGCTAGTTCCTAAGGGTTAGTTAGGCAGCGAGAGCGTAGTTGTCATCGGCAGTTATTAGCTACCAGACTGCAGCTGTTTAACGAGGTGGCTACGACCTCGACACGCAACGCCCGGCCTCAACCACCCGTCGAAGCCAGATCGCCCCCACCGGGGCCAGCGCAGGATTGCGCCGATCCATGAGGATACCTCTACGCACGCAGCCCGGCCAATCAAGCCCCGCGTTCGCCGAGGAGACGCGCGACCCGGCGCTCCTGCGGCTCGCGCTCCCGGTCTACGGCCTGTATCGCAAGCTCACGAAGCGACGCTGACCGACCTGACGCGGTAGGAATCGCGCGGCACCCTCAGGGTCCGACCGACACGCAGCAGGCGGGCGCTTCCGGCGCGCCGATCTCGGCGTTCAGATTCGGGAAGACGGCCGGATCGGACAGATCGACGAAAGTGGCCCCCGCCGCTTGCAGGTCCGCGAGGATCGAGGGCAGCGCATCGACGGTCGTCGGATGGATGTCGTGCAGGATCAGGATGCCGCCACCGTGCTGCTCGTACTCGATCAGGATCTTCCCCGGCAGGTCGTCCACGACCTCGGGCTCGAGGTTCGGCGCGATCGAGGCAGGACAGCTCCCGCCCCCCGCCGCATAGCACCAATCGAGCGAGTGCAGGTTCACGCCGGCGACGGCGAGTCCCCGACGGCGGACGATCTCCATCGAGGTGCAGTCGCTCGCACCGAAGGGGAATCGGAAGTAGGCGGGAAACCAGCAGGGATCCCCGATCGCGGCACGCACCCGCGCGAGGCCCTCGTCGACCTCGTACTCCACCTCGGACGGCGAGAGATCCGTGAAGTTCGCGTGGCCGACGCTGTGGGTCGCGACGCGGAAGAGCGGGTCCTGGTGGATCTCGAGGGCGAGGGCCTGCTCTGCGGGCGTCGTCAGCTTCGACCCGACCATGAAGAAGGTCGCCGGGGCGTTCCAGGCGCGCAGGGTCGCCAGGATCTGCGGCGTCGTCGCAGGGTTCGGACCGTCGTCGAAGGTCAGCGCCACGGGGCCCGTGAAGGGGCCGGGGTCGAGGGCGGGCCACTGGGAGCAGCTGTAGCCCGAGCCCGCCGAGACGAGCCCCCAGTCGAGGCAGACGGCGGGACCGAACGAGACGTCGACGCGCAGCCAGAGCTCGCCCGTCGCTGGGTCGAACGCCGAAGACAGGCCGAGCAGGTCCGCCCCCGGCGGCGCGTCGCCCGCCGGATCGGCCGCGACGCGCTCGCCCGCCGGCCAGGCGCGGTGGAGCCCGTCTCCCAGGAGCGCCCGGGCGTCGTGGCCGACCGCGAGCGCGCCGCCACCGACGACGGCCAGCCAGACCAGGGCGGCCGCCCGGCAACCGGCAAACGACGTGCCGATCCCGACGAGGCCGAGCAGGCCCCCCGCGAGCAGGAGGATGCCCGCCGTCGGAACGGCGAGCGCGACGAGCGAGAGTTCGAAGCCCGTCGCACTCGCGCTCGACATCGCGTCTCCGCCGCCGGCGACGTCGAGCGCGACGAACACGTCCGCGCGGCGCGCGGCGCCGAACGCCGAGACCGGCACGTGGGTCTCGATGAGCGTCGACCCTTCGACCCCGTTTCCGGGAGAAACGGACCAGCCCGGGAGCGGCGCCGTCGACGCCTGGATTCCGGGACCGAAGACGCCGCCGACTTCGTCGATGCAGTCGGCGTGCTCGATCGCCGTCAACGTCCCGGCGCCGACGTCCACGCGGGTCCGCAGTCGGAGCTCGATCCCAGGCGCCGGGCCCTCCGGCGTCGCGACGTCACAGCCCGTCGCCGCCTCCCGATCGAGATCGAAGAGCACGTCGAGGATCGCCTCCTGGGCCGCGCTCGGGCCGGCGGCCAGCAAGAGCAGGATCAGGAGCCAGGTCGTGACACCCCCGGCTCCCCGAATCCCGGACGCACGCGCCCCGGGACTCGTCTGCGCTTCGTCGAAGCTAGCGGTGTCGGAGGGGACGGCCACGTCGGCTCCAGAAGGCTCGCCTAACGCGAGACCGAACGCTGTCCGGCCCAGATCCGGAACGGCTCGGTCAGGACCCGGAGGAGGCCAGCATTCCCCGGAAGCGCATCCACGCCGGTCGGTGGAAACTCGCTCTCCCCGGGCGCGACGAAGGTCCCGCAGAGCCGATCGATCACGGGGAAGTACTGGGCGAAGTTGCAGTCGCGATGGGCCGGCAGTCGCGAGTGATGGAGGCGGTGGACCTGCGGACCGATCACCCAGCCGCCGAGCGGCCCGAGGGAGAGGCGGAGGTTCGCGTGCGAGAAGATCAGGAAGAAGAGCGTGCAGGCGAGCACGATCGTCGCGTGACGCGGACCGAGCCCCCCGAAGAGCATGAGCGTCGGCGTCAGGACGAGGATCGCCTGGACGGGCATCTCCAGCCAGTAGGTCCGGTAGCTGGAGGTGGCGTTCAGCTCTTCGTCCGCGTGGTGGAGCTCGTGGATCGCCCACAGGAAGGGGAAGCGGTGCTGTGCGCGGTGGTACGCGTAGTAGAGGAGATCGATCGCGACGAGGTTCGCGACGACGAGACCGGCGCGAGCCAGCGGCCCCGGATCGAGCGCGAGCGATTCGATCGGCGGACCGAAGGCGAACCAGGCCGAGAGAGCGAGCGTACCGAGGAGCTTGAACTGCACGAGGAGAAGCAGGTTCCGGCCGCGACCGCGCCAGCTCTGGCCCGGCTCCGCGGGCTCGGCGATCTCGAAGAAGGTGAGCAGCGCGACGCCCGCGAGGGCCCAGGCGGTCGTCTCCAGGTCGCTTCGAAGGACCTGTTCCCAGATCGCGAGCCAACGCTCCATGTCTTCCTCTCGCTCCCGACGGGCGCTTCCGACGCGCCCGTCGACGCTACCACTTCGCGACCCCGCGTGTCCGATTCGCGAACGACCGTGTGATACCGTCGCCGCTCGCCCGCCCGACGGCGCGGGCCGGAGGGGTCCCCATGTCGCGCATTCTCGTCCTCGTCGTCCTCGCTCTGCTCGCGGTCCTGTTCTTCTGGTTCGGCCACGTGGGCAGCGGCGGCCTGGGCGAGCACGAAGCGCCGGGCCAGGTGACGACGCAGGCCCGCCCGGCGGAGACCGTCGCCGCGACGAGCGCCGCCGTCGCGCGCGCAGCCGACGAGATGCTCGTCTCGCGCCCCAAGCAGATCCTCTTCGGCGACCTCCACGTCCACACGACCTTCTCCTTCGACGCGTTCATGATGAGCCTCCCGATCCAGGGAGGCGAAGGCGCGCACCCGCCGGCCGACGCCTGCGACTTCGCCCGCTTCTGCTCGGCCCTCGACTTCTGGTCGATCAACGACCACGCCGAGAGCATCACGCCCACCCACTGGAACGAGACGATCGACACGATCCGCGCCTGCAACGACGTCGCCGGAGACCCGGCCAATCCCGACACGGTGGCGTTCCTGGGCTGGGAGTGGACCCAGGTCGGCCAGACGCCGGAGACCCATTTCGGGCACAAGAACGTCGTGATCCGAGGCCTCGAGGACGATGAGATCCCGACCCGCCCGATCGGCGCGGCGGCCACCCGGAAGATGATGGTCGATGCGAACCCCTTCGGCGGCGTGATGGCAGGCGCCTTCCTCCACAGCGCGGGCGACGAGCGGCTGCACGATCTTGCCAACTTCTTCATGGAGCGCGACCCGCTCGAAGTCTGCCCCCTCGGCGTTCCCGTCCGGCGGCTGCCCGCGGGCTGCGTAGAGATGGTCGACACGCCCGATCTCCTCTTCGAGAAGCTGGAGGACTGGGGCTTCGACTCGATGGTGATCCCGCACGGCACGACCTGGGGCTTCTACACGCCGCCTGGCTCGGACTGGGCGAAGCAGCTGGCAGGACCGATGCACGACGAGGCGCGCCAGATCCTGCTCGAGGTGTACTCGGGCCACGGCAACAGCGAGGAGTGGAGCGACTTCGACGACATGCTCTTCGCCGACGACGGGTCGGCGATCTGCCCGGAGCCGCGCAACGGATACACGCCGACGTGTTGGCGCGCCGGCGAGATCATCGAAGAGCGCTGCCTCGCCGAGGGCAGCGGCGACGAAGAGTGCGCGGCGCGGGCCGCGCAGGCCCGCGCCTGGTCCGCCGACGCCGGTCCCCAGGCCCATCTCGCGGTCCAGGGGGCCGAGCCCGAGGAATGGCTCGACGCGGGCCAGTGCCCCGACTGCGCGCTCCCCGCCTTCAACTACCGCAACAAGGGGGCCGCGCAGTACATCGCGGCCCTCGGAAACTTCGACGACGATCCGAACGCCCCGCGCCGCTTCCGCTTCGGCTTCATAGCCTCGAGCGACATCCACTTCGGGCGACCGGGCACCGGCTACAAGGAAACCATCCGGGCCGGCTTCACCGAGTCGCGGAGCGCCCTCGCAGACGCCGACGGCGTGATGGCTTCCGTCTTCACCCCGCCCGCGGAGGCGCCCTCCTCCCAGCCCCGTGAGTTCGACCGCGAGAACACCGACCTCGTCGGCTTCGCCCTGATGGAGATGGAGCGTCAGGCCTCCTTCTTCCAGACCGGCGGCCTGGTCGCGACCCACGCGAAGGGGCGCGACCGGGACTCGATCTGGGAGGCCTTCCAGCGCCGCGAGGTCTACGGCACGAGTGGCCCGCGCATGCTCCTCTGGTTCGACCTGCTGAATGCGCCGAACACCCGCGGCCGCCCCGTCCCGATGGGCGGCGAGACCCGGATGAACGCGAGCCCGATCTTCCAGGCCCGCGCGGTCGGCTCGTTCGAGCAGGTCCCGGGCTGTCCGGACTACGCCGCGAACGCCCTCGGCGCGGAGCGCCTCGAGAACGTCTGCCGGGGCGAGTGCTACAACCCGGGCGCGGAACGCCGACCGATCACGCGCATCGACGTGATCCGGATCCGTCCGCAGAACCGCCCGGACGAACCGATCGACGCCTTGATCGAGGACCCGTGGCGAAGCTTCGCCTGCGACGGCGACCCGGCGGGCTGCTCGGTCACGTTCAGCGACCCGGAGTACGCCCGGCTCGGTCGCGACACCGTCTACTACGTGCGCGCCCACGAGGCGAAGGCCCCCGCCATCAACGCGGAGAACCTCCGCTGCGAGCGCGACGCGGAGGGAAGATGCACGCGCGTCGACCTGTGCGATGGCGGCCCCGAGGATCTCTGTCTCGGGGAGCACGAGCCGCGGGCCTGGTCGTCGCCGATCTTCGTGGACTTTCTTCCTCCTGGACGGGGCTGAGTCGGGGAGGCGGATCGCCGGACGGGGAGCGCTTCTTTCGTGCTGAGAACCTGGACGTGGCGGTTCTGGAAGCAGCGGCGGTAGTTCGTTCGCTTCGCGAACCGCTCGGCGGTCGAAGGACGTGAAACCGGATCGGAGGGGCTTCGTAGTAGGACGTGATCCCACCCGTTCTCCGGAGGACACGACCTTGCTCGATCGAATCGGAACCGGCTTCGCGCTCGTGATCGCCGCCCTGCTCCTGCTCGCGACGCGGGTCGAGGCCGACCGGATGACCTCGCCCGCGGAGCTCGGGCAGGTGGACTGGCTTCGCCACTACGACGCCGCACAGCGCGCGAGCGCCGCCTCCGGCAAGCCCATCTTCCTCCTCTTCCAGGAAGTACCGGGCTGCGCGACCTGCGTGGGCTTCGGGAACGAGGTGCTCTCCCACCCGCGTCTCGTCGAAGCGATCGAAGACGAGTTCGTTCCCCTCGCGATCCTGAACAACGTGGGCGGGCACGACCGCGAGGTGCTCGGGCGGTTCGGCGAGCCCGCCTGGAACAACCCCGTCGTCCGCTTCGTCTACGCGAAGGGCGACGACCTCCTTCCGCGACGCGATCGGGTCTGGGCCGAAGGCGCGATCACCGGCCGGATGGTCGACGCCCTCGAGGCCGCCGGGCGGCCGGTCCCGCGCTACCTCGTCGCACTCCGCGACGAGCTGGCCCCGTCGCGGATCGAACGCGCCACGCTGTCGATGGCCTGCTACTGGGTCGGCGAGGCCTGCCTGGGCGGAATCGACGGCCTCCTCTCTAGTCGCGCCGGGCATCTCGGCGGCCGTGAGGTCGTCGAGGTCCGCTTCGACCCGGCTCGGGTGAGCTACGGCCAGCTCGTCCAGCAGGCGTTCCGGAACGGCTGCGCGGATGGCGTCTTCGCCCACGACGACACCCAGCTCCGCATCGCGCGGACGATCTACCCCTCGTCCGCGAAGCCCGCTCCCGGCGTCGCCCGCGACGCCGGCCCCCGCGATCAGCTCTACCACCTGAAACGCAACGTCCCCCTCGCCGCCCTCGAAGCCACCCCCGCCGAGCGCCTCCGTCTGAACCACGCCGCCTGGAAGAAGCAGGACCCGACCCCCCTCCTCTCCCCGAGACAACGAAGCGCCCTCGAGTGACCCACACCCCAGCACCAATACAAGAACGCCCCGCTCCATAAGGAGCGGGGCGCCCAGAACGAACCCAAGCAGCGAATCAACCGGCGATCACGAACCGCACGACTGCTTCCCGCTCACCTGGTCAAAAGTCGATGACGCTGCGAATCACTTCGCCCGCTTCCATCGCGCGGAAGGCGTCGTTGACCTCTTCGAGCTTGATCCGACGGGAGATCATGCTCTCGAGATCGAGCTTCCCGTTCTTCCAGAGCGAGAGCAGCTCGGGCATGAAGGTCCGGACGTTCGCCGAGCCGTACATCGAGCCCTTGAGCGTCTTGTTCGCGTAGAAGAGCTCGAAGGCCGAGAACTGGACCATCTGCTCCATGCGCCCGACGCCGACGATGACCGCCGTGCCGCCGTTGCGGGCCGCGTCGTAGGTCGCGCGGATCGTGGCGGGGTTGCCGATGCACTCGAGGGCGAAGTCGAAGCCCTCACCACCGGTGAGCTTCCCCTTGGCGTCGTCGAAGCCGTCCGGCGTCGTGACCGACGTCGCGCCGAAGTGCTTCGCCTGCTCGAGCTTCCCTTCCAGCGTGTCGACGGCCAGGATCTCCGCGGCGCCGGCGATGCGCGCGCCCTGGATCGCGGAGATGCCGACCCCGCCGCAGCCGAAGACGACGACCGAGGAGCCGGGGGTGATCTGCGCGGTGTTGATCGAGGCCCCGACGCCGGTCGTGACGCCGCAGCCGATCAGCGAGGCCACGTCGAGCGGCACGTCGTTGTCGATCTTCACGCAGGCGGCTTCGCCGATGATCAGCTCCTCGGCGAAGGTCCCGAGGCCCGTCATGCCGCCGATCGGGTTGCCGTCGAGGCGGAAGTTCTGGCTCATGGCCTGCGGCCCCGCCTGCTGGCAGAGGTAGGACTGCTGGCGGAGGCAGGGGTTGCAGTGGGCGCAGGCGGGGACGAAAGAAAGGATGACGTGGTCACCGACCGCGAGACCGGTCACGCCCTCGCCGATCTCCTCGACGACACCCGCACCCTCGTGGCCGAGGACCGACGGCGGCGGCATCGGGATCGTCCCGTTGACCGCGGACAGGTCCGAGTGGCACACGCCGCTCGAGCCGATCTTCACGCGGACGTCCTTGGGTCCGACCTCGCCGAGGGTGACGTCATCGCGGATCACGAGGTCCGCGTTGTTCTCCATCATGATGGCGGCCTTCATGGCAGCTCCTTTTCCTGGTTCTCTGTCGGGTCGCCCGTCGCGTACGAGGCCGGCCCGGGTGATCTGTCGGGTGGGGGTGATTGCGAGGACGAACGATAGCGCCGCGCGGGCCCAGCGCCGGCACCCGGCCGCGCGCGTTCAGGCCAGAGGCTCGAGCGCCCCGCCCTCGAAGAACCGGCGGGGATTGTCGACCACGAGGCGGTCGAGCTCCGCGTCGGTGATGCCCAGCTCCTTGAGCTGCGGCACGATCTTTCGATCGAAATGCGTCGGATCGAAGGCGTCCGGCACGCTCTCGAGCATGCCGGGCGGAAACGGCTGCCCCTTCCAGCACCAGACCGAGTCGTGGGAGACGACGCAGCGGTCCCCCGCGCCCGCCCGGATCATCGCCGCCAGCGACGCGGCCCGCTTCGCGTCCGGGAAGACGATGTCGAGACCGAAGCGGTCGAAGCCGAGATACGAACCGCCCCGCGCGATCCTCATGTGATAGTCGTGGTCGTCGGTGCCGCAGGAGTGACCGATGATGATGCGGTTCGCGGGCACGCCGTTCTCGGTCAGGATGCGCTGCTGCTCGTCGCCGACCGTCCCCTGGTCCGTGTGCGTGTTGACCGGAGCTCCAGTCTCGACGGAAGCCTTCGCGGCCGCGACGAGCACCTGCTTCTCGTAGTCGGTGATCCTCCCGGGTCCACTCGCGACCTTGATGATGCCGGCCTTGATTCCGGTCTCGCCGATGCCCTCGGTCAGCTCGTGGACGAACTGCTCGGCCATGACCTCGGTCACGTCGCCGAAGTTCGACCGGAAATGCCAGTACGGGACGCCGCCCTCTTCCTGCTTGTAGAGGCCGGTCGCCAGGATGATCTGGAACCCGGTCTGCTGCGCGACCTTCGCGGCGAGTTCTACGTCGCGCCCGAGATCCGACGGACAGGGGTCGAGCATCGACGTGTATCCGAGGTCCTGGAGCTCCCCGATCTTGTCGAGGCAGATCGCGAGCTCGTCCTCGGGCGACGGGGTCTTGACCTTCGTATGCGACTCCCAGCCCGGGTAGCCGATCACGAGGTGCTCGTGCATCAGCGTGCGGCCGAGCGCGTCCGTCGTCGTCTCGCCGCTCGCGGTGGCGAGGGTGGTCTGGGTCATGGGGCCTCCGGGCGCGGCAGGCATCACCGCGAGGAGGCCAGTGTAGACCCGAACGACGCCCGGGACCCGGTCTAGCCTTCGCCGACCGGAACGCGAACCTGGCCGTTGCGCGGGACGTATCGATAGAACTCGAGCACGCCTTCGGTCGTGAACCGCAGCTCGAGATCGTGGATCGTCGCGTTCATCGTCCGCATGCGCGGCCCCCGCGGCTGGCGCGGCGGATAGAAGAGCAAGCCGTCCAGGAAGCGCCCCGTGCTGGCCAGGCCCTCGGCCGCGACGTCGACCCAGGTCTCTTCCGCTTCGGCCGGCGTGCCATCGGCCGCGACGGCGGGGCGATCGGGATCGTCGACGGCCCAGTGGACCTCGGCGTAGGCGTAGCGCCAGGTGAGCCCCCCGCGCACCCGCTGCTCGACACTCGCGGGATCGCCGAAGAGCGCGGTGACGTCGTCGACGCCGGTCACGCCGCTCTCGAGCCGAGTGACCCAACGGGGGAACGGATGAGCCGGGACCGCCTCGGGCTCGCCGCCTTTCGACGTCGCGCATCCCGAACCCGACACGACGAGCGTACCGAGCGTCAGGAGGAGAAGGAGCTTTCCCACGAGCGTCGCTCGCTTCGTCATGCCAATACCTCCCCGGGCCGGGCGCCCGGAACGTCGCGGGGCAGGAGCACGGTCACCCGCGTGCCCGCCCTGCCCTGGTTCTCGATCTGCAGCGTGCCGCCGTGGCGCTCGACGATCCGCAGGCAGACCGTCAGGCCGAGCCCCGCCCCGGCCCCGGCCGGGCGATCGCCGAAGAAGGGGTCGAAGACCTCGTCGACGGCGGTGGACTCGATGCCGACGCCCCGATCCTCGACGGAGAGTTCGAGACCGACCGGCGTCTCCCGCAGCCCGATCGCCACGTCGGGCTCCTCGCTCAGCTCGACGCTCGCCTCGACGGCGTTCTTCAACAGCTGGACGACCACGTGTTCGAGCTGCACCGGCTCGCAGCAGAGCGGCTCGAGGTCGGGCTCCGCCTCGATGCGGATTCGTGCGCGGCCGGCCAGCCCGGGACGCGCCGTCGCCACGGCCCGTTCCGCGAGCCGAGCCAGATCCACGGGCGTCTTCCACGCGGCCGCGTCGCTCTGCTCGGCGAGCCGTGCGGCCCACTCGCGGATGTCGCGAACACGACCTCGCTCCTCGCTGATCTCGCCGTTCTTGTCACGCTCGGCGTCGTAGTCCTCGAAGAAGCACTCGAGATCGCCCGCCGCCGCGTGGATCTCGTGCGCCGCGTGGCACAGCGCACGCTCGGCCTCTTCGGAGCGGCGCGCGTCCGAAGGCGCGTTCGAACGAACCGGACTCGGCTCGGGCTCGGCCTCGAGCTTCGCGTCTACCCGCGCCAGCGCGTCGAGCTTCGCGGCCAGCGCGTCGTCCACCTGATCGAAGAGCGCGAGATGACCGCGTCGCGCCCCGGCGACCGCTTCCAGCTGCCGCCGCAGGTCGATCGCCGTCCCGAGCGCCGGTCCGGTCAGCAGCGCACATCCCGCGACGACGCCGATCGCCACCGCCCCGGCGCCCGCCAGGAGCGGCGCTCCGCCGAAGACGATCCCTGCCCCGATCGTCCCGCACGCGACCCCGAGCCCGACCGCCAGACCGGCGATCGCCCCCCGACGCCGACTCGCCTGCCAGCGCACGACGTAGCGACAGGCATCGTCCCCGCGCGCGAGGCACGCCTCGTCGTCCACGCCGGCCGGAAGCAGTCCGTAGAGCCCGGGGATCGCTTCGAGCATCCCGCGCCGCAGAGCACACGAAGCCTCCGCCGTGCGCCCCGCCTCCGCGCTCGCGTGATAGATGAGCGAGGCGGTCCGTCCGTCGATCGATTCCACGTCCCAGCGCGCGCCCGTGGCCTCCCGCGGAAGCAGCGACTGGACGCGGCGATAGGCTTTCTCCGGGGTCGCGAGACCCAGTCCGTAGAGCCGGAGACCGGTCGCGTCCGGCTCGACCAGGCGATGTCCGAGCGCCCGTGCGAGGCCGACCTCGACCTCGGCGGCGGCGAAGAGCGTCGGGATCGCGTCGTCTCCGAGCCACGCGGGCGCCGCCGCGAGCTCGGTCCCCTGCGCCTCGAGCGCCCGTGCCGCGCGCTCCGCGGCGACACTGCGCCCCCGCACGGCGAGCGCCTCGAGCAGCGTCGTCGCGATCACCTTGTTGCCGGGCCCTTCGGCCCCTCTCGTCTCCTGCGTCGCCATCGCCCCGGGATCGCCTCCGCCGGCCCGGTCGCGCAGCGATCCACGCGCGCGCGCCGGCACCCCGTCCCTATCGGACGATCGGCGGCAAAACCGATGCAAAAGACGCGCAGACGAGATGCAGCCGGAGCGGAATCGCTGGAGGATTACCCCGAGCCCGGGTCAGGGGGACCACTCGCTCCAGCGATCGCCGGCGCGCACCGGATCCAGGCGGATCGCGACGAACTCGCCGGGGTCGCGAACCCAGGCGACCAACTCGTCCGCCCGGCCGTACTTCTCGCGCATGGCCGCGTCGACCCGCTCGTCGACACCGTCGAGGATCAGCGCCCGACACGGGACGCGGTGCCCGTCCCGGACCAGCTCGACGTCGGGGTTCGCGTGCAGCCGGGCGAGCCAGAGCGCCTCGGGATCGGTGGCGCGAATCCAGAGATCCCCGGCCACGTCGACGACCCAGACCGAGGTCTGCAGCCCCCCGCCACGTCCATCGGTCGTATGGAGATCGGCCACCTCGGCCGACAGGAAGCTCGTCCCCACGCCGCCGACGGCGTAGGCGAGTCCGAGAACGGCGGCCCATTTCGCGATGCCCATGTCCGACCTCGGCGCTGTCCGATCTCGAAGAGAGACGCCGTCCCGGAGGAACCGGCGTTATCGCGTGTGTCGGCGCATCGCACGCCGCGCTTCGCGATCCCCCTCACGCCGCTTGATCGACTCGCGCTTGTCGTGGCGGTGCTTGCCACGCGCAAGGGCGAGCTCGACCTTCGCGCGCCCACGCCGGAAATACACCGTGAGTGGAACGAGGGTGAACCCCTTCTCGGACACCCGGCTGTCCATCCGGTCGATTTCCTGGCGATGGAGCAGCAACTTGCGTCGGCGTTGCGGGTCCGTGGGATTCGCGCGCGTCGCCGGCTCGTAGGGCGAGATGTGCATTTTCTCGAGCCAAGCCTCGCCACGATGGATCGTGGCGAAGGCGTCGCCCAGGTTCGCCCGCCCCTCCCGGAGGGCCTTGACCTCCGGACCCCACAGCTGGATCCCGGCCTCCCAGGTATCCACGATCTCGTAGTCGAAGCGCGCCCGACGGTTCGTCGCGACGACCGTCTTGCCGTCGGGGTCGACCTTCTCTGCCTGCTTCTTCTTTTTCTTCGCCGGCGCCATGGGGGCGGCAAAGTAGCGGATTCCGCCGGGAATCCGGCTCGGTCGCTAGCGACCCTCGACGGGACCACCCGGCCGGACGCCCGAATCGTGCTCCAGGTCGCGGATCACGTTCTGGGAGTCGACGAAGACCCGCTTCGCGTCATAGCTCGGGACCTCGCTGTCCGGGACGTCGGCCCAGCTCGCGATGATCACGTGGTCGCCGGGCTTCATCAGGTGCGCGGCAGCGCCGTTGATGCAGATCTGCCCCTCGCCGCGCTCGCCCTCGATCACGTAGGTCGTCAGGCGGTTGCCGTTCGTGCAGTTCCAGATGTCGACTCGCTCGTACTCGACCATGTCAGCGGCGTCCATCAGGTTGCGGTCGATCGTCACCGAGCCTTCGTACTCGATGTTCGCTTCCGTCACGGTCGCGCGGTGGATCTTGGACTTGAGCATGTGGCGCATCATGGTTGGGTCTCTCCTGGGGTACGGTGGCTCGTTCGCGACCACCGCTTGGGGGATGAAGATTCGACGGGCGTGGCCTAACGGACGGCCAGGACCCGGTTGTCGATCAATCGGACGTCGGCACCCTGCCCGTCCGGGTCCGGCGCGAACTGCAGCGCAATCGCGAGCAGCGTCGGCCCTTGGAGGGTCTCGCCCGCGAGTTCGAGGGTCGCGGGGTCGCGGAACTCCGCGTAGTCGATGCGTGCCTGCGTCGCCTCGCCGAGCTTCTTCGTCACGGTTTCGAGGAGCGCGGCGTGGCTCCGCTCGCCGTCGTCGATCCGCTGCTGGGCGAGCGCGAGGCTCTCGGAGATCCGGAGCGCCTGCTTGCGCCCGACCGGTCCGAGATGCACGTTGCGGCTCGACAGCGCGAGGCCGTCGCGCTCGCGCACAGTCTCCCCGCCGACGATCTCGATGCCGAAGCCGAGGGCCGCGGTCATGCGCCGGATCACCGCCAGCTGCTGCCAGTCCTTCTCGCCGAAGACGGCCACGTGGGGCCGTGCCGCGAGGAAGAGCTTCGTCACGACGGTCGTGACGCCGCGGAAGTGCCCGGGACGGTTCTGGCCGCAGAGGGGCTCGGAGATCTCCTCGACGTCGACCCAGACCGGCGCTCCGTCGGGATAGAGCTCCTCGACCTGCGGCGTCCAGACGACGTCGACCCCCGCCTCGCGGCAGGCGGCGAGATCGTCCTCCATGACCCGCGGATACCCTTCGAAGTCCTTCGGATCGTTGAACTGCGTCGGGTTCACGAAGATCGAGACGACGACCTGGTCGGCGTGCGCACGCGCCGTCTCCACTAGGGAGAGGTGTCCCGCGTGCAGCGCGCCCATCGTCGGCACGAGGCCGACCCGCCTTCCGGCGGCCCGCTCCGCATCCGACCACGCCTGCAGCTCGGCCCGAGTGGTAATGACTCTCATGGGAATTCCTCGGTGGGTGCTCGCCTAACGCTTCCAGAGCTAGCGGTAGGAGTGCTCCTCATCGGGGAACTTGCGGTTCACGACTTCGTCGACGTAGTTGCGCGCGGCGGTCGAGGCCTGGGCCCCGAGGTTGCCGTACTGCTTCACGAAGGACGGGGTCCAGTCGTTGAGACCGAGCAGGTCGTGCATGACGAGCACCTGCGCATCGCAGTGGACGCCGGCACCGATGCCGATCGTCGGAATCGAGAGCGCCTCGGTCACCTCACGACCGAGGTCGGCGGGAATGCCTTCGAGGACCACGGAGAACGCGCCCGCCTCCTGGACCGCGAGGGCGTCCTCGATCACCTGATGGCGGCCTTCGTCGCCGCGGCCCTGGACGCGGAAGCCGCCCATGTGGTTCACGCTCTGCGGCGTCAGTCCGACGTGCGCCATGACCGGGATCTGTGCGGCGACGATCCGGCGGATCGATTCCGCGACGTCGCGCCCGCCTTCGAGCTTGACCGCGTGCGCACCGCCGTCCTTCACCAGCTGGATCGCCGAGCGGACCGCATCCTCCGGGCCCACCTGGAACGATCCGAAGGGCATGTCGGCGACGACCATCGCGCGGCGCACGCCGCGGGCGACCATCCGCGTGTGGTAGGTCACCTCGTCGAGGGTCACGGGGAGCGTCGTGTCGTGCCCCTGGACGACGTTGCCCATCGAATCGCCGACGAGTAGGACGTCGACCCCCGCCTCGTCGAAGATCCGGGCGAAGGTGAAGTCGTAGGCCGTGAGCATGGTGAAGGGCGTGGCCTTCTGCTTCCGGGCGGCGAGGGAACGGACGGTGACGCGATGTTCGCGGGTGGCCGAAGCCGTGGTGACGGTGGACATGGGGGAATGTCTCCGGTCTGAGCGGACAGTCTCCGAAATGCGGTTCCAGTCGGTTCTGGCGGACTGTGCTCTCCCGTTTGCCCGTGCTTCCGGCGGCCTTCGAGGGGGTCTCTCGGGCCTGGCTCTGGAAACGAAAAAACGCCTCTCGGATGGCATCCGGAGGCGAGTCGGGGAAGGTCGGATCCGGCCGCGGGGAAGCGGGTCCGTCACCGGGGGCACTGATTCCAAGGGGCCCGACCCGGCGGCGACGAACGCCGATCCGAGATCCGGCCAGTCTCGACAACAGTGCTTCGTACCTTCCCGTCACCTCCGTCTCAGTCCCCACGAGGAATGCGCACGCGGCGCGGGGGATCCAAGCGATGTCGGATGACGTCGAGGAACGCTTTCCTGTTTCTTCGGGCCCCGGAGAAGAACGGGTGCCCGGGCGGTTGATCGATGGAGCCCGCGACCTGCGGTGCCCCTCGGCGGTCATGATTTTAGGATCAACGATCCAGCGGGTCAACGCGATCGATGAAGTCCCGTAACCCGGGCGTCACGAAACGGTCTTCCAGGAAAGCCCCACGATGACGCGCCAGGGCGCCGGCGAGGATCCGGGCCTGGTGCTCGGGCGGGTCATTCGGGGCAAGAACCACCCATATTCGGGCACCTACACGGGCAGCCGCACTCTGGGTGGGCGCGTTCTCGGCCGAGGCCGCCTGGGCAGAGAGGATTCGGACCTCGAGATCCGCCTCGTGCGCCAGCTCGAGGAGGCCCTCGAGGAGATCCTTCGGAGACATCCCGTGATCAGGCATCCGGTCCCTCGGACGTTCCGGCGGGCTCCGCGGGGTCGCTTTCCCGTAAGCCGAGCTCGTCCTGCGCGAACGCGCGCGACAGGGCCAGCCAGGCCTCCGGCTCGATCCGTTCGGGCCGCAGCGACGGGTCGATCCCGACGTCGCAGAGCCGCGCCTCCAGTGCTTCCCGTCGCTCGGCCTTCTCGAGCCCGGGGAAGGCCCGCTCGGCGATCCGCGCGAGCCCGTTCGTCACGCGCTTGCGCCGCTGACCGAAGGCCGCGCGGGTGAGCCGCTCGACCGCCGCCAGCTCGCCTTCCCGGAGCGGACTCTTCGCCCGGGGCCACACGCGCACGAAGCTCGAATCGACCTTCGGCTGGGGAAAGAAACGCGAGGGAGGGACCCGGGCGATCCGATCGACGTCGGTGGCCAGGCGGTGGAGGACCGTGAGCGAGCCGTAGGCCCGATCTCCGGTCGAGGCGACGAGACGTTCCGCCACCTCGCTCTGGATCATCACGCTCCAGTCCGCAAGCGCATCCCGCAGATCGAGGAGCGTGCGCAGGAGCGGCGTCGCGACCGAGTACGGAAGGTTCGCGATCAGCCGGACCGGGCGCCCCTCGGCCTCCCCGATCCACGCGCGCCAGTTGATCTCCCGGGCATCGGCGTGGACCAGCTCGACGTTCTCCGGAAGCAGGGACTCGGCTTCGAGGGCGCGCACGAGCCCGGCGTCGACCTCGACCGTACGCACCCGGTCCGCGATCCCCGCGATCGCGCGGGTCAGCACCCCGAGCCCCGTACCCACCTCGATCACGAAGTCGTCCTCGCGCGCGCCGGCCCGGCGGGCCAGATCGAGGGCCAGGTCCGCGTCGGTCAGGAAGTTCTGACCGAGATCTCGCGAGAGGTGGAGCCCGTGGCGGTCGAGGAGCTCGCGCAGGTCCCCCGTCTTCACGCCGGCGCCTGCGCCGGGTCGCGCCAGGGCGCCTCCCCGATCGGGACCCGCGAGAAGGCCTCCAGGGAGAGGTCGTCCCGAACGCCGCGCTCGAGTAGCCGCGTCCCCGCCGCCGCGATCATCACCGCGTTGTCCGTACACAGGTCCATCGGCGGGAAGATGGCCTCGAACCCGCCGCGCGTCCCGGCCGCGTGCATCTCTTCCCGCAGCCGGCGGTTCGCCGCGACGCCGCCCACGACCGCGATCCGCCGAGCCGCCTCGCCCTTCATGGCGCGCGCGGCCCGCGCGACGAGGCTCTCCGCGACGGCCGCCTCGAAGGAGGCCGCGAAGTCGGCGACGTCCTGCTCCGAGAGCGCGGCGAGGCCGCCCCTTCGCTCGAGCTCGACGGAGACGGCCGTCTTGAGGCCGCTGTAGGAGAAGTCGAGCCCGCCGCGGCGCGCCATCGGGCGCGGCAGGTCGACGGCGGTGGCGTCACCTTCGCGCGCCCGCTCGGAGATCGCGGGCCCGCCCGGATACGGAAGGCCGAGGAGCTTCGCGACCTTGTCGAAGGCCTCGCCGGCCGCGTCGTCCCGGGTCTCGCCGAGCAGCTGGGGCAGGCCCTGCTCACCCACCCGGTAGAGCGCGGTGTGACCACCGGAGACCACGAGCCCCACGTAGGGCGGCGCGAGGGCCCCGCCCTCGCGACTCCCCTGCCCCGCAACCTCGGCGGCCACGAGATGCCCCACGAGATGATGCACGCCGACGAAGGGCAGATCGTTCGCGAAGGCGAGCGCCTTGGCGAAGGAGAGCCCGACGAGGAGCGAGCCCACCAGTCCCGGCCCGGCGGTCACGGCGATGCCGTCGAGGTCGCCCGGCTCGAGCGCCGCCTCCCGCAGCGCCGCCTCGACGACGCGCGAGACCACCCGCACGTGATCCCGGCTCGCAAGCTCGGGCACCACCCCGCCGTAGGGCGCGTGGACGCTCTCCTGCCCGTGCACCGCGCTCGAGACGATCTCCCGGCCCCCGCGCAGCACGGCGGCCGCCATCTCGTCGCAGGAGCTCTCGATCCCGAGAACGAGCCCGTCCTGGGGAAAGCGCGTCTGCTCGCTCGCTCCGCTCATCCGTCCGCTCGCCTCCGAGGCAGGCATCGGCCCCGACGAGGCGCCGACCCGTACGAGCGCGGCCTCGAAGCGACGCGTCCCCTACGCGTTCCGCCGCTCCAGCGCTTCCTGCTCTGCCTTGCAGTCGATGCAGAGCTCGGCCACCGGGCGCGCCTGGATGCGCTTCAGCGAGATCTGCTCTCCGCACTCCTCGCACTCGCCGTAGACGCCTTCTTCGATCTTCTTGAGCGCCTGCTCGATCTTGCTGATCAGGCCACGCTCGCGCTCGCGGAGTCGCCCCTGGAAGGCGAGGTTCTGCTCCGAGGAAGCGGCATCGATCTCGTCCGGAAAATCGTCGGGATCGAGATGGATGTCCCCGGACAGCGTCTTCTGGGCGTTGCCCATCAGCTCGTCGCGCTGCTCCTCGAGGATCTTCTTGAATCGCTGCATGTCACGCTTCTTCAACGCTTCGCTCCATCGTGTGTCGTTCTGCGGAACGCGGTGACGCACCGAAGCGCGTCCCCCCGCCCGGTTCGTGCCGCGGGATCAGCCCGCGCCCAATCGTTCGAGCTGCCGCGCCGCTTCCGTCGCGCGCTCGGAGTCCGGATAGTCCTTCTGCACCTTCTTGAAGACGGTGCGGGCGGCCTCGTGGAACTTCGGGCCCAGCTTGAGCAGGGATTCCCCCTGGCGGTAGAGGGCATCCGGTGCCTTCGGGCTGTCCGGGTAGACCGAGACGACTGCGTTGAAGCGGACCACGGCCCGCTTGAACTCGTCGTTCTTGTACGTGCAGTCGGCGAGCCAGTAGGCGGCGTCGTCGGCGTACCCCGACTTGGGCCAACTCTGCAGGAACCCGGTGAAGCGTTCGATGCAGACCGGATAATCGTCCTGACGCCAGGCACCGAGCGCCTCCTGGTAGGCCGCGAGCTCCTGGTCGAGCCCGGTCTCGGTCGCGGAGGCAATCTCGGATTCCTCCTCGACGGCCTCGTCTTCGCTCGCCGCGCCCGCCGCTCCGGCCGCGGCGCCGCCCTCGGCGAGGACCGAACGCGTGCGGCGCACTTCCTCGAGTGCGTCGGCCGCTTCCTTGCGCGCGAGCTCGAGCTCGCCCTGCAGGTCGCGCACCTCGGTTCGGAGCGCATCGACGTCCGCGGAGAGCTGTGCGATCCGGGCGAAGGGATCCGGCTGGTTACGCTCCCCGGTCTGGATCTCGGCGACGCGCTCCTGCAGGCGCAGGAAGTCGCCCTGACTCACGCAGCCCAGGAGCGTCGCGACGCCGAGGCAGACCGCCAGCGCGAGCGCGCGACGACGCCCCGGCCGGTTGGACCCGACCGACGGGAAGTGCTTCGTCTTCGTCGACTTGTGCATACGGTCTCGTTCCCCACGGTCGGTGCGCCCGACCCGGCGAGGGCCCGTGGCCCGGCTCCGAGGGGCGCGGAGTCTAGCAGCCCCTTCGGGATGCCACTCGGATTCGGAACTGGGCCGGATTCGGCCCCGTCAGGGCTGCTCTTCGTCGTCCGTACGCACCCGCGGCCCCCAGTCGGGCTGGATGTTCTTGCCGGCGCGGCGGGTCATCCGCTGCAGATTCTCGCCGTTCCAGTCCATGACGTAGATGTCGAAGCGACCTCGCCGGGACGAGCTGAAGGCGAGCTTGCGCGCGTCCGGCGACCAGGTGGGCGCTTCGTCGCTACGGGCGTGCTGGACGATCGGAAAATTCACCTGGCCCGACGGGTCGATCAGCCAGATGTCGAACTGACCGCGGACCCGGGTCTCGTAGGCGATCCACTTGCCGTCCGGGGACCAGACCGGGGACGCGTTGTAGGCGCCCGTGTAGGTCAGCCGGCGCAGGTTCCCCCCGTCCCGGTCCATGATGTAGAGCTGCGGGGCGCCGCTCCGGTCGGAGCAGAAGACGAGCCGCCGGCCGTCGGGCGACCAGGAGGGAGAGATGTCGATCGCCGGGTGATTCGTGAGGCGCCGCGGCTCTGCTCCCTGACGACGCACGCGGAAGATCTCCGCGGCGCCGTCGACGCTCGAGACCATGGCGAGCTCTTCCCCGCTCGGATCGAAGCGCCCCCGGTATTTCGGCAGTCCCCCGAGCAGCTTGCGAAGGATCGGTCCCGCCTGGATCTCCTTCGAGCGGGAAATGATCGTGAAGCCCGGCGGCCCGCCGTCGTAGTTCGTGAACAGGAGCGAGCGTCCGTCGGGCGTCCACTCCGGGAACATCTTGAGCGTGCGGCTCGAGGTCGCGGGCCGCTGGTCCCGACCGTCCGCGCTCATCACGTAGATCTCGCGGTCCCCGGTCCGGTCCGAGACGAACGCGATCTCCGTAGCGGACACGCCGGCGAGCCCGGTCACCGCGCCGACGATCTCGTCGGCGATCGTCCGCCCGGCCGGGGCCAGGTCGTCGCGGTCCGCGAGGACGTTCCCCGTCCTGAGATCCGCACAGCGCGCCACGTCGACGACCCGCAGGTCCGCGCGCACCTGCTCCACTTCGCGGCGGACCCGGCCGACCACGACCGCGTCGGCCCCGCTCTGCCTCCAGGCATCGCAGTCGATGCGCTCCCCTTCGGCAGGGGAGAGCTCCGGCCCGAGGTAGGCCGCGTGGTCGAGCGGAAGGACCTCGCTCGAGAAGGACAGGCCGCGCTCGATCTCTTCGCGCAGGGATTCGATCCGCTCCTCCCCTACCGGCGGTCCGACCTCGCGGAAGCGGAGCACCGCCGCCCGGAAGGACTTCCCTCCCCCCGGCGTGACCTCGAGGGTCGGAAGCGGCCCCTTCTCGTTGGAGAGGTCCTGCGCCAGAGCAGCCCCGGGCAGCCAGCAGCTGGCCACGAGGGCGATCAGGCATCGCTTCGAGCGTTTCATCTTTTCGGACCTCACGTCTACCTCACGAGGGCGGAGCGCGTCGCCTAACGCGAGACGGCTTCGGGGCGAAGGGAGAGGATCCGCGGCTCGGGCGTGAGCGGCGGCGGGAAGGGACCGGCGATCATCACCGCCGAGAGTGCGCTTCGATCGAAGTCGAGATCGCCGGACGACGAGAGCAGCGCGGGCTCACCGACGAGCTCGCCGTTCGCGCCGACCCGGATCCGGAACCGGACCACGAGGCCACGGCCGCGATAGCGGGCGAGATCGACGAAACGGCGCGAGACCTGCGCGATCACCTGCCGGTCCCAGGCGAGCTGCTCCGGCGAGACCTGGATCCCCGGTCCCGGCGTCCCCGAGGACGACGCGTCGGCGTCGGGCGCCTCGTCCTTCCGAGCGAGCATCGCCGTCGCCTCGTCGGGCCCCTCCTCGGCGAGCAGGTCCTCGAGGGAGACCTGCTCCTGCGGCTCGCCGCGCCGCCTGCGCGGACGGGCTTCGCGAGACGCCTCCGGGTCGGGCTTCGCCTTCGAGAGCGCGGGCTCGGGCTTGGCCTTCCGGATCTTCCCCGGCGTCTCCTCGGGCAGCGCCTGGACCGGCGCCTTCGGGACCGACGGCGCGGGCGGAGGCGGAGGAGCGGGCGGGGCCGGCTCGGCGGCGGGAGGCGGCTTCGGCGCCGCGGGGCCTCGGGCCGGCGCGGGCGCTCGTGCGGGCGCGGGGCGGGCGGGCGGCGCGGCGACCAGGTCGACGGCGACGTAGCTCGGAACGTCGACGACCGGCGCCGGCGGGGCCGCCGCGAAGACGGCGAGCATCAGGCCGTGGATCGCGAGGGATACGCACATCGCGGTGCGCAGCCGCCGGCGATGGTCGAGCAGATGCTCGTCCTGCCAGACCGCGAGATCCGCGGTCACCGCGCTTCTCCGGTCGTGCGACTCAACGTTCTTCCTCGGTCACGATCCCGAGACGCGTCGCCCCCGCGCGCCGCGCCGCGGCCATCGCCTCGACGACGATGCCGTAGGGCGCCGCCTCGTCCGCCCGAAGGAAGACCTCCTTCGAGCCACGCGCCTCGAAGACCGCTTCGAGCTTCGACTGCAGCTCGTCGATCGGGACGATCTTGCGCGCGAGGGAGTACTCGCCCTCCTTCGTGACGGTCAGCACGAGCGGCGCGTTCGGCATCCGGATCGGCTGGGTCGACGTCTCGGGCAGGTTCACGTCCATGCCCTGGAGCATGAGCGGCGCGGTGACCATGAAGATGATCAGCAGCACCAGCACGACGTCGACGAACGGCGTGACGTTGATCTCGCCGTTTCCCCGGCGACCGCCCGATCTCGAGAGCTGGACCCCCATCGATCCGCCTCAGCCCTGTCCCGGCGCTGGCGCCGCCACCGGACGCGCGCTCGTCTGGACGATCTTCCCGACGTCCTCCTCGAACTGCCCCGTGAAGCGTTCGAGCATCGCGAGCAGACCGTCGATCCGTCCGCCGAAGGCGTTGTAGGCGATGGTCGCGGGAATCGCCGCGAGCAGACCGACGGCGGTGGCGACCAGCGCCTCGGCGATGCCCGGGCCGACGACGGCGAGGGAGGCCTGCCCGGCTTCGCCGATCGATTGGAAGGCGGCGATGATGCCGACGACGGTTCCGAAGAGGCCGATGAACGGAGTGGCGCTCCCGGTCGTCGCGAGGAAAGGCATGCCGCGCTCGAGGCGACGCACCTGGGCCGTCGCGTTCCACGCGATCGAGCGCTCGAGCTGGGTGACCAGCTTGTCCCGCGAATGATCTCCCCCGTCGCGTTCCCGCGCCTGCTGCAGCTCGCTGCCCGTCGCCAGGAAGACGACCGCGAGCGGACTCCGGTCGAGATGACGGGCGGCATCGTAGGCCTGACCGAAGCCCTCCTTCCGATAGACCTCCAGAAAGGCCTCGCTATCCTGATCCGCGGCCCGCAGCTCCCACCACTTCACGACGATGATCGTGAGCGACGAGAGCGAGAACGCGAACAGTACGAGAAGGACGAGCTTGACGATCAGACCGGCCTGAAGAATCAGGTCGATCAGGTCGAAACTCATGGCGAGACCCCCCTATTGACCTTGACGCGCGCGGCTGCACCGCGAGGATCAAGGTCGTCGCCATCTGACCCGGTCGAATGGACGGACGATCAGACCGCCCTTCCTTCGACACCCAACAACCGGTGTGCCCGCAAGAGATCCGAAGGACACCGAGCCGAGCACCACGGTGCCGCGAAAATTAGGGGAGAAGCGAACGCATGACCATGCGAATCCAGATCGATGCCGGCGGTGCCGGGGACGTCAAGGCCGACACGGTGGTGATCCCGATCACGCGCCGGGGCGAGACGCCGACGACGTTGCCCCAGGGCCTCTCCGGTCTGGACCGGCGTATGGGCGGCCGGCTCTCCGACGCCATCGCCAGCGGCGACTTCAAGGGCGGCGCCGGCGACCGACTCGTGATCTATGGCCCCCAGAACGGCGACCTGGTCCGCGTCGTCTTCATCGGCCTCGGAGAAGCCGACGGCCTCGACGTCGCCGGCCTGCGTGACTTCGGGGGGCGGGTCGGCCGTGAGACGAATCGCGAGGAGAACGGTCGCATCGCGCTGGTCCTCCCGCCCGGCGCGGGGCTCGCGCCCGAGCGCGCGGTTCCGGTCATCGCCGAGGGCACCCTGCTCGGGAGCTATCGCTTCGACCAGTACAAGAACGGGGGGCTCAAGAAGAAGCCCGCGACGAAGCGGCTGCGAATCGTGACCGTGCGCAAGATCAAGGGGCTCGCCGCGCTCCGCGCCGCCACCAAACGGTCAGTCCAGATCGCCGAGTGCCAGCTCGTCGCGCGCGACCTCTCGAACGAGCCGCCGAACGCGCTCTACCCGGAGACCCTGGCTCGCGAGGCCCGCAAGATGGCCCGTGCGGTCGGCCTCAAGTGCTCGGTCATGAACGTCGCCGAGATGGAGAAGCGCGGAATGGGCGCGATCCTCGCCGTGGGCCAGGGCAGCGAACGCCCGCCGCGCATGATCGTCCTCGAGCACGGGGCGACGGCGGCGCGCAAGCGCAAGGGCACGATCGCCCTGATCGGCAAGGGCATCACGTTCGACTCGGGGGGCCTCTCGCTGAAGACCGCGGCCGGCATGCTCGAGATGAAGCACGACATGTCCGGGGCCGCTTCGGTCTTCGGCGCCATGAAGGCGATCGCGCTGCTCGACCTCCCGATCCACGTCGTCGGGATCCTGGCGGCGGCGGAGAACATGCCGAGCCACATGGCCTACCGGCCGAGCGACATCATCGGGTCCGCATCGGGCCAGACGATCGAGATCGTCAACACCGACGCCGAGGGCCGCCTCGTGATGGCGGACGCGCTCGACCTCGCCGTCAAGAGCTACAAGCCCGACGCGATGATCGACATCGCGACGCTCACGGGCGCCGCCATGATGGCCTTCGGACCCTACGCGACGGCGGGTCTCGGCAACGACGACGAAGTCCTGTCCGAGCTGCAGGCGGCCGGCGAAGCCGTGGGCGAGACCGTCTGGCCGATGCCGCTGCTCGACGCGCACACCAAGGCGATGCGTTCGAAGGTCGCGGACTGGAAGAACTCGGGGGGACCGAGCGGCGGCGTCTCGACCGCGGGGGCGTTCCTCCAGGGCTTCGTCGGCGACACGCCCTGGGTCCATCTCGACATCGCCGGCTCCGGCATGACGAACACGCAGACGCCGCTCCACATCGGCGGCGGAACCGGGGTGGGCGTACGCATGCTGACCGAGTGGGTGCGCAGTCGGGCGGAATAGGTTCCGCAGGAACGCCTTCGTCGCAGGATGTGTCGGATCCGGGCGAGCGCGCATTGAAGGGTCGAGCGTGCAGAGAACGCAGAACGGGTGGCTCGACGAAGAACGCAACCTTCCGTTGCACCCCTAGACGCTGACCACTTCGGGAACCATTCTCTGCCGCACGAAGAACGGGGCGAATTCCGTTCCCGGCCAGCCCCGCGCCCCCACTGCCGGGCCGTCGCGCCTCGATCTCATCGCCCGACGAATTCCACACCGATCGCGAAGATCGGTCCGACCCGGATCCTGCATGCGCCTCGCTGCGACGGACCGGGATCGATCCAAAAGGAGAAACCCATGACTCGAATCCTCTCGACCGCGATCCTGCTCGCCGCCTTCGTCCTGCCCGGCGTCTCCTTCGCCGGCGACGCCGCCGCCGGCAAGGCGAGCTTCGGCGTCTGCGTCTCCTGCCACGGTGAAGGTGGCAAGGGCGATGGCCCGACGGGCAAGGCGCTCGCCGCCGCCGGCCAGCCGGCCCCGCGCGACTTCACCGTCGGCGAGTTCAAGTTCGACACGAACAAGGACGGCGAAGTCGGCACCGACGCGGACCTCGCGGACGTGATCAAGAACGGCGCGGCGCCCTACGGCGGCAACCCGCTGATGGCGCCGAACCCGACCCTCTCCGACGAGGACGTCGCGAACCTGATCGCGTTCATCCGCTCCCTCAAGGAGTAGTCGAGGGCCGGAAACGGCGGGCGACGATGGAGGGGCGTTCCCCCGCGAAACGTCGCCGCAGGCCTCGAGTTCGAAGCGCGCGGTGAGCCCGGCTCGGGTCGCCGCGCGTTTCGCTATTTTGGGAACGTCCACAAGGGGTGGCCGCACCGGACCCGGAACCGGTCGCCCGATCGCGACCCCTCACCAGGGTCCGTGAAACGTCCCGATCGAACCGATCGATCGCAACGGGGAAGCCCAGGGGAAGCCGATGTCGAACCGCCCGCTCGGAAGCGTCCTGCTCGCAGGACTGACCTGCTTCGCCCTGCTCGCCCCGGGGCATGCGCAGGCGGCGGACGCCGCGCGCGGCAAGCGTCTCTACGAGAAGGCGGATTGCGGGAAATGCCACGGCCCCCGCGGCCTGGGAGACGGCCCGGTCGGCCTGACCCTCGAGCAGATCGGGAAGTCGCCGGGGAATTGGAGCGACCCGAAAGCGTTCAAGCTCGATACGGACAAGGACGGAAAGACGGGCACCGACCGCGACCTCCGGAACGTGATCCGGCGCGGCGCCCTCGTCTTCGGCGGATCCCAGATGATGGGGCCGACCAAGGGGCTGAGCGACGACGACCTCGCCGATCTGGTCGCCTTCATCCGGTCGCTGGCCGCCCGCTGACGCGCGCCCGGGTGCCGGGGGGGGGGCGACCTCCGCTCTGCTACCCTCCGTCCCAACGAAGCCATGTCCCCGCCCCCCGTCGAACCCGAAATCGAGCCCGCCATCTCCGACGAAGGAGTCCCGTCCGACGCGGGTGAAGAGGCGGTGATCGAGGCCGAGGCGATCGAGATCGAGGCCTTGACCCGGGAGCAGGCGGAAGACGACGCCGATTCGGGCGGGGTCTCCGTCGTCCCGACCGACCCCGACGACGAGGAAACGACCGCGAGCGCGGCGCCGAGCCTCCCGATCCCGGTGGACCCGAAGGCGCCCGGCGTCTCCCAGGCGAGCGCGCTCACCGCCTACATGTCCCAGCTGCGCCACCACGCGCCGATCTCGCGCGAGGAGGAGCACGAGCTCGCGGTCAAGTGGGTCGAGGAGGGCGACGTCGACGCCGCCAAGCAGCTGGTCCTCGCGAACCTGCGCCTCGTCGTGAAGATCTCGATGGAGTACCGGCGAGCCTGGACGAATACCCTCGACCTGATCCAGGAGGGCAACGTCGGCCTGATGGAGGCGGTCCAGCGCTTCGACCCCTATCAGGGCGTCAAGCTCTCGTCCTACGCCGTCTACTGGATCCGGGCCTACATCCTCAAGTACATCCTCGACAACATGCGGAGCGTTCGACTCGGAACGACCCGCGCCTCGCGCAAGCTCTTCTTCCGCCTGAACAAGGAGAAGCGGGAGCTCGAGCGACAGGGGTACGAAGTCGAGCCGCGCCTGCTCGCCGAGCGACTCGACGTCTCCGAGGACGACGTCATCGACATGGAAGCCCGGCTCTCGCGCCCCGACGTCTCCTTCGACGCGCCGGTCCGGAGCGACGAGAGCGACGGCATGACCTTCGGTGACCGGATGGTCGCGCCCGGCATCAGCAGCGAAGCGACCGTCGGGGCGAACGAGCTCCGGGAGGTCTTCCTCGAGACGATCGCGTCCTTCGCGGAGGGACTCGAGGAGCGCGATCGTCAGATCCTCGACGAACGCATCCTCGCCGAGGAGCCGCGCACGCTCGCCGATCTGGGCGAGGAGTTCGACGTCTCGCGCGAACGCGTACGCCAGCTCGAAGCGAAGCTCGTGAAGCGGCTGCGGGCGTACATGGAAGAGAATCTCGTCGACTTCGAGTACTACAACCCGGGCGGAGGCTCGTGAGCGTGATCCGCGCCCCCCGCCCGTCGCGCGCCCTGCCCGTCCTGCTCGGTGCCGCGCTCGCCCTGCTCCTGCTCGCCGGCTGCCCCGCGAGCCTCGAGCGATCGCCCGCGGAAGCGCCGGAAGGCTGGGTCCGGATCGGAACCAGCGAGGTCGCGGTCGAGATCGCCGACACCCCCGCCAAGCAGGCGCGCGGCCTCGGCTACCGCGACTCCCTCGACTGGGATACCGGCATGTACTTCCCCTACCCGAGGGCCGTGATGCCGAGCTTCTGGATGAAGGGCATGCGCTTCTCGATCGACATCGTGTGGATCCGCGACGGCCGGATCGTCGACGTGCACGACAACGTTCCGTTCGAGCCCGGAGGCAACGGCCCCACCCTCCGCCCACGCGAGGCCGCCGACGCCGTGCTCGAGGTGCCCGCCGGATACCGACAGGCCAGCGGCTGGCGGATCGGCGACCGAGTGCGCTTCGAGCGCACCGCGTCCTCCGGCTGACACGCGTCGAAGACGCCACGGCGACCGGCTAGCGCGCGTCGGCGACGTCTCCATCCGGCACGCCCGCCGGCAGGGTCCACTCCGGAAACTCCCGCCGGATCTCCGCGCGCACCGCGGCATCGAGCCCTTCCGTATCGACGCCCATCACCTCGTGGAGCGCCTGATCGACGGAGAAGCCGGCGCCGATCCGCTTCAGCAGGCGCCTTCGCTGCTCGACGGTCGTCTGCTCACGCAGGAAGCCGACGGTCACCACCGACTGGAGATAGGCGTTCCGGGCCTCGTCGTCGTCGAGCCCCGCGAAGCTGTCGGCGATCGAATCGAGGGGAATCCACGCGCCCATCTCGATGTTCGCCCGAAGCGCCGCGCGCTCGCTTCGCGTCGAGATCGCCCGCCCTCGCGACGCGCGTTCGATCTGCTCCGCGAAGCCCTCGTTCAGCCAGTACGGGCGGTCGCCTCCGGTCACGTCCCGGAAGACCGCGTGGGTGTACTCGTGGAAGAGCACGCCGCGGAGGGACTCGGTCGGATGCGCCGGCGAAGCGACGTGGATGCGGCCGTCGAAGAAGCCGATCGTCTGGAACGAGAACCGGTGGGCGTGGGCGCGGACGTAGGCCGCCCGCCCGTAGAGGACGACGCCGAGCGGCTCGAGAGGCTCGACCCCGATGGCCCCCGACACGTCCTCACGCGCTTCGCGCAGATATCCCATGACCTCGGCCGCGTAGTCCCCCGAGACCTCGCCGAGCCGCGCGTCGAGCTGCAGCCGGAAATGCTCGCCTTCGATCGACTCGAGCTCGAGCGGCCCGTCGAGGGCTTCGGGGTCGGCCAGCCGTCGTTCGTCCGCGATCGCCGCCAGTCGCTCGCGCGCGCGCGTTCGCCACGACTCGAGCTCCGGTCCCGCCACGTCGAGGAAGCGCCTCAGGTGATGCTCCGCGGTCGTGAAGCGGCCGCGCGCACGGGCCAGGCTCGACAGGTACCAGTGGGCCTCGGGCCGGTCCGGGGCGAGGCGGACGACGCCCCGGAGCGTCGAGTCCGCGCGGGCGACCTCGCCGCGCCGCAGATCCTCGATCGCGCCGCGCAGCAGCCGCGCCACGCGGTCGTCGCCGAAGCTCGAATCGCTGCCGCCCTCGATCGGCGGGCCGACCAGCCCGTCGTCCCAGACCGAGCGCAGCGTATCGAACGCGCCCTCGCTCTCGAGGGAGGTCGACGCATCCGGTGCGCGCTCGGGGTCGTCGCTGAAGTGGGTCACGCCCGACGAGTCGACCCAGACCCGGATCTCGGCGTGGGCGTCGCCGACGCCGAACACGACCAGGAGGAGCGCGCAGAACGCTGCGCGCGGCCTGCGCGCGGATTGCCGCAGACGGAAGACGGAGTCGAGGGGACCGGGCATGCCTCTCCATCGGTCCCCGCGCGAGCAGGCTTGATCGCCCGTGCTCAGCGCGTCTTGACCGCTTCGCCGGCCAGGTGCCCGAGCTCGGGCACGATCAGCTTCTCCATCGCGAGCCGGACCGCGCCCCGGGAGCCGGGGATCACGAAGACGACCTTCCCCGACCGGAGCCCCGCCACCGCGCGCGAGAGAATCGCCGCAGAGCCGATGTCCTCGTAGGACAGCATGCGGAAGAGCTCCCCGAAGCCGGGAACGACCCGTTCGAGGCGCGGCTCGATCGTGTCCGGCGTGACGTCACGCGGAGCCACCCCGGTTCCTCCCGTGAAGATCACGGCACGACAGCCGTCGTCGGCGATCGCCTCGTCCAGGACGGTCGCGATCGCCGCGGGATCGTCCTTCACGATCCGACGCCCGGCGACCGGCTGGCCGGCCTGCTCGAGCAGCTCCGCGACGAGGGCCCCGCCCGTGTCCGTCTCGAGAGTGCGCGTGTCGCTGACCGTGACGATCGCGACCGGAACCTTCTCCGGCGCCGCGGTTCGATGGTGGTGCTTGTGATGGGAAGGCTTGTGGCCCGATTCGTCGCTCACGGCGGACTCCAGCGGTCGGGGGATGGGACGGGTCCGATCTCGCCCCTGTCTCTACGCGTGGTCGTCGACCCAGTAGGCGCCGTCGGTCGCGACCTCGCGCTTCCAGATCGGGACGGTCACCTTCAGCGTGTCGATCGCGTAACGGCACGCCTCGAAGGCTTCACCGCGATGCGCCGACGCGGCCACGACGACGACGGCGGCGTCCCCGATCTCGAGGCGACCGACCCGGTGCGCGATCGCGACCCGCGTGCCGGGCCACTTCTCTGCGGCCTCGTCGACGATCTTCTCCATCTCGCGTTCGGCCATGGCCGGATAGGCCTCGTACTCGAGGTGTTCGATGGAGTGACCGCGGGCGTGATTGCGCACGCGGCCGACGAAGGAGACGACGCCGCCTGCATCCGGTCCCTCGACCCGGGCCGCGACCTCGGCCTCGTCGAGCGGGGACTCGGAGATCGTGCAGCTCCGCGCCGTTCCGTCGCCACCGGCGACGGGCGGGAGGAAGGCGACCTCGTCACCGTCCTCGACGACGTCAGAGAGGTCCGCCACCTCCATGTTGATGCTGGCGGCGAGGCGATCGCCGAGCTTGTCGACGAGATCGCTTCGCTCGGCGAGCCAGGCGCGAACGTCGGCGAGGGTCGCCCCCTCGGTCAGTTCGACTTCGAGGCGGGACTCGCCGACGGATTCACGGAGGGAGCCGAAGAGGAGCAGGTGGATCTTCATGGGGCGGCGAAGCCTACCCCGCGGCTTCGCCCCCCTCAAACGGCCCGCCTTCGCGCGCCTAAACGACGGCAAATGGACCCAATGTCGATAATTTGACGATCCCGGGTGATTTTGTGATCAACGTCACATCGAGACCGTCATCACTCTCCGAAACTGACTGCAAGCCGGCACTCGTCACGAAGCGGCATCAGCCCTCGGGGCCGGCCCTCTCGTCCTTCCGGATGCATTGATCGAAGCATCAGCCCATCCGAATTCCCGAATCCACCCGATTTGCCCGGCCTGAATGGGGAGACCGTGCACCTCCGTCGTCGCTCGCATCGCGCGCGCTCCGAAGCGCTCGACCAGACCGCTGCCGCGTCGCCGCACAGCCGTCGTGTCGTGTGTGCCCGACTCGCGCGCTTCGGGGTCCTCGTGCTCACGCTCGCGATCCTTGCCGGCTGTGGCGCGACCGGGGGTGGGAGTGGCTCCGGCACGGCCGATGCCGTCGTCGCCGTCGACCCCGTCTATCTGCCCCCGGGCCAGACCGTTGCCGAGCTCGCCTGGGCCCCGTCGGAAGGCCCCGTCGACAACTACCTGGTGTTCGAGTCGCGCAACGGCGAGCCCTTCGGCTTCCTGGCCGTCGCGCTCACGCCGTCCGTCAACGTGAACGGCAACCCCGGCGACAGCCTCCAGATCACCGTGGTCGCGATCAGCCCGACCGGCGCCATGAGCGAGAGCTCGCCGCCCTCGCCGCCCCTGATCTTCCAGGCCAACGCCGAGACGGCCGTCGCCCGGCCCGCACCGCAGGGCCTCGCCGCGCCGACCGCCACCCTCTCCTCCGACGAGCTCGACGTCGCGATCGCCGCGAACGAGGCCGCCGAGTCGGAGACGGCCGAAGCGACGACGCCCGAGCCCATCACCGACCCCGCGGCGGACGAATCCGCCCCGGCCTCCACGCTGCTCGCGGAATCGATCCGATCGATCCTGCTCGGGGGCGACGCGCGGCTGCCCGAGTCGGGCCTCTCGACCGAAGCTCGCGACTGGCTCCAGGCGCACGTGGATCACGAGATCGCCGCGGGTGTCGCGCTCGCGGGAACCGGACACGCGAACGCCGACTCGCTTCGTGAAGTCGTCTGGCAGGACTCCGCGGGGCAGCTCTTCGTCTCGGACGGCGAGACGTTCCTCGGTGCGACCGACCTCCCGGCGACCCTCGCCGAGGGGCTCCGCCTGAACGCGACCGAGCGCTTCGTCGGCCTGGCGGACTTCGACGGGGACGGCTTCGGCGACTGGCTCCTCGAGGACACCGCGACGGGCGACGTCTGGATCGTGAGCGGTTCGGGTGACGCGGCCCAGCCGCCGATCGCCCCTGCTTCCGAAACGACCCTCGCCGGACACGGTGACTTCGATGGGGATGGCGTCGCCGAGATCCTCTGGATCGACGCCGAACGCGGTCTGCGACTGTCGAGCGCCCGGTCCGAAGCCCCGCGCCTCGCCGTGGGAACCGGGCAGCCCGCCGACACCACCCTCCTCGCGATCGCCGATCTCGATGGCAACGGACGGGACGATCTCCTGACCCGCGCGGACGACGGAACGCTCGTCGTCGGATTCAGCCGGGACACGGCCGAGGGCGCGCCCGTCGCGATCGAGTGGATGGACGGTGCGGCGCTCGACGCGGGCCTCGATCTCGTCGCGACCGTCGACACCGACGACGACGGCGCCTCCGAGATCGCCTGGCTGAACGGCGCCGACCTCGAGATCTGGACGGCCGAGGACGGCCTTCGCGAGCGCCTCACGTTCTAGACACTCGAGCGACCGGGGTCGTCCCCGGCGAGGACGCCAGCGAACGGCGCCAGGACGCCCTGAAGGCCGGAGGCACCACCTTCGCCGACTACACGGCGGTCGGCGTTTCCCTCGGCCCCTACGCGGCGCAGACGTCCGCACCGGCACGCCTCCAGCGGCGTCCCCGGTCGACCGATGGAGGCCCCATGAGCGCAGCCTGGGACACACCGCCGCCCGCACGGGAGAACGTCGAGACCTTCCTCGATCGCGTCCGACCGGCGATCGTCGCCGACGGGGGGAACGTCGAGCTGCTCTCGGTGGAGCGCGACGGGACGGTTCGCATCGCGTTCCAGGGCGCCTGTCTCGAGTGCCCCGCCCGACTCGCGACCCTCCGGGTCGGGATCGAAGAGCCGCTTCGCAAGGCCTTCAGCGGCGTGCGGTCCGTCGTCGCGGTCGACTAGCGGGCGCCGATCGCGCGCCTGCTCGCCGATCGACCCGGCGCGGCGAAGCCGACCCCCGAAATGAGAGTGGCCCCGCCCCCCGCGTGCTGTACGCGAGAGACGGGGCCGGCCCCCCTTGCTCACTGCGCGCGTCTCGTGGACGCGACTGAATTCTCTACCGGGTGCTCGAAAGCCTCAGCTCGAGGCGCCGTCACCGCCCTTGGCGCCGTCGCTCGCGGCCGGCGTCGTGCTCTTGCTCGCGCTGCTCGCCGCCTTCCCCATCCGAACGCAGCCGTTCAGCTGGGCGCCCTCTTCCATGATCACGACCGGGCTCTCGAGGTCGCCGTTCACGACGGCCGACTTGTGGAGGACGATCTGATCGCTGGCGATGATGTTGCCTTCGACGAGGCCGCTGATGACGACGCAGACCGAATGGATCGTCGCCATGATCTGACCCGACTCACCGACGATGAGCGTGTTGTCGCTCGAGATCTCGCCGCTGAAGGTGCCGTCGATCCGGACCGTGTCCTTGAAGGACAGCTTGCCCTCGAACTCGGAGCCCTGGTCGATGAAGGCGGTCAGGTTGCCGAGACCTCCGGCCGCCGGCGCCGAGCCGGTGCTCGCGCTGGTCGTCGTGGTGCCGTCCTTGCCTTTCCCGAATCCGCTGATTGCCATCGCTGGGGTGCCTCCGTAAATCGCCTGACTCCCGCGTTATCGACGCAGGCAACCGGCATCTTGAGTGCAATCCGACGAAAAAATTCCGAGCGGGACCGCGGTTGCGAGGGTCCCTGCACGGGCGTGACGGCCCTCCAGGCGGCCCGCTAGACTGAGCGGCGATGGAAGGCACGGCCCACGGGGAGAACGATCCGGCGGAAATCCTTCGTCGTTCCGTGGAGAACGGCCGAGTCCACTCGTCCTATCTCTTCACCGGAACGGGCGCGCTTCCCGGAGACACGGCTCGGGTCTTCGCCCGGGCACTCGTCTGCCAGACCCCGGCCGCGGGCCGCGCCTGCGAGGCCTGCAGCGCCTGCCTGCGGTCCCGGGAGGACGAGGAGAGCGAGCCGATCGTCCTCGACGGCAAGGGCAAGCGCGGTCCGACCCATCGCCACCTCGGCGACCATCCGGATCTGCTCTACGTCGAGCGCGGCGCCGAGGACACCCGCATCACGATCGGGCAGGTTCGCGACGTCCAGAGCGCACTCCGCCTCGGTGCCAACGAGGGCGGACGCCGCGTGGCGATCTTCGACGGCGCCGAATGGCTGAACCCGCAGGCCCAGAACGCCCTGCTTCGCCTGCTCGAGGAGCCGCCGCCCGGCACGAGTCTGATCCTCGTCGCGAGCCGGGCCTCGGCGATCATCGCGACCATCCGCTCGCGCAGCATGCGTATCCGCTTCCCGAGCGACGAGACCCCGGTCCTGCGCGGCCCGGACGCCGAGGAAGACGTCGACCTGATCGTCTCGCTCCTCGACGGACTGCGCGGGCGCAGCATCGGCGAGGTACTCGACTTCGCGGAGAACTATCGGGGGGCCCGCGCCGTGGCCGCGGAGAGCGTGACCGAGCTGATCGACGTCTCCGCCGAGTGGCTCCGCCAGGACGTGAAGGCCCGGGTCGAGCGCGGCGAGACTCCGGCCGTGCGGACCCTCGACGCCTACCGGAGCGTCCAGCAGCTGCGACGGGACCTGATCCAACGCAACGCCAACCCGCAGATGGTGGCCGAGCGCCTGCTCCTCGGACTGCGCGACGCCACGAGCTGAACTCATCCCTCGTCTGATCCTTCGCCTCATCCTTCGCCTGCGGGCGCTCGGCGAGCGGTACCTTCTCCTTCGCCTGCGGGCGCTCGGCGAGCGGTACCTTCTCCTTCGCCTGCGGGCGCTCGGCGATCATGCTCCGCCCCCTGCCACCCCCTTGCCTCGAGAGGAACCCTGCCGATGTGGCTCGACAGCCATTGCCACGTGACCGCGAATCGCTTCGACGAAGACCGCGCGGAGGTCCTCGCCCGGACCTTCGAGGGCGACGTCGACGAGATCGTCTCGATCGGCTCCGGCTACGGCATCGCGGGCAATGCCCAGGCGATCGCCCTCGCCGAGACCGACGAGCGCATCTGGGCGACGGTCGGCGTGCATCCCCACGAAGCCGCGGAGCTCGACGACGAGAACCGGGCGGCCATCCGCGCCTGGCTCGCGCACCCGCGCGTCGTCGCGCTCGGCGAGTGCGGCCTCGACTACCACTACATGAACTCCCCGCGCGAGACCCAGCGCGCGGTCTTCGCGGAGCAGGTCGCACTCGCACGCGAGCTGGACGTGCCCGTCTCGATCCACGTCCGCGGCGACGAGCCGAACGCCTACGAGGAGCTGCTCGAGATCTGGATCGCCGAAGGACGCGACCAGCTCGAGGGCGTGCTGCACTGCTACTCGGGCAACCTCGACTTCGCCCGCCGGGCGATGGATCACGGCTTCTACGTCTCGTTCTCGGGGATCGTCACCTTCAAGAAGAGCGAGGACCTGCGCCAGACCGCGGCCGGCGTTCCCCTCGACCGCCTGATGGTCGAGACCGATGCGCCCTTCCTCGCGCCGCAGGGCCACCGCGGACGCCGGAACGAGCCCGCCTGGGTCGCCGTCGTCGGCGAGACCCTGGCGCGTCTCCACGACGTGCCCCTCGAGACGGTGGCCGAACACACGACCCGGAACGCGCGGCGTTTCTACCGACTGCCCGGCGCCGTCTAGCCCCTCTACGAACGCCCACCGGAGCCCCGATGCCCCTCGTTGCGACCGACGAAGCCCTCGCCCCCCTCCTCTCGCTCGCCCGCGACCTGGCCGAACGCGCCGGCGCGATCCAGCGCGAGCGCTACGAGACGGGCCTCACCATCGACACCAAGAGTGCCTCGATCGACCTCGTGACGGAGGTCGATCGCGCCTGCGAAGCGCTGATCGTCGAGGGCATCCAGAACGCCCGCCCGGAGGACGCGATCCTGGCGGAGGAGGGCCACGGAGAAGACCGCGACGCGCCCTTCCGCTGGATCATCGATCCCCTCGACGGAACGACGAACTTCGCCCACGGCTTCCCGCGTTTCTGCGTGTCGATCGGCATCGAGCGCCGAAACGACCGGGGCACCTACGAGCGCGCCATCGGCATCGTCTACGACCCGCTCCTCGACGAACGCTTCGAGGCCGTCGCCGGGGACGGCGCCTGGCTGCGCGACCGCCGTCTCGCCGTGTCGCAGGAGGACGACTGGGGACGCGCGCTCGTCGCCACGGGCTTCGCCTACGACGTCCACCGGAGCGACGACGACAACCTCGAGAGCTTTCGGAACGTCGTGAAGAGCGCGCGCGGGATCCGGCGCGACGGCAGCGCGGCGCTCGACCTCTGCTACGTCGCGGCCGGTCGGGTCGACGCCTACTGGGAGCTGAAGCTCCATCCCTGGGACGTCGCGGCGGGCTACCTGATCGTCGAGGAGGCCGGCGGGCGCGTGACGGACTATCGCGGCGGTCCGCCGGATCGGAGCGGCCGCGAGGTGGCGAGCTCGAACGGCCGGATCCACGAGGCGCTGCTCGAACGGATCGTGCGACCGGACTGATCGGCCTCAGGGCGCGGGCACGCCCTCGAGCGGATCGATCTCCGGGGCCGGATCCTCCGCCTCTTCGGCGGCAGCCAGCGTCTCGAAAGCGAAACGGTAGTGGTCCGCCGAATAGGGGAGTCCCTCGGCGACCTCGGGCGCGACCACGAAGACGGTGTCCATGTCGGCGCGCTGGACGACGAGTCCGCGGGCCGCATCGAAGCGACCGAAGCGCAGGTCGGCCAGGGTCTCGACGGGGTCTCCGGGCTCGAGCCCCCCTTCGACGCGGAGACGCGCGCGAGGCGGCGCGAGCCCCAGTCCCGCGAGCTCCGCCTCCCCCATCTCCTCCGCGAGGACCGCGCTCGCCGCCAGGTTCGAGAGATCCCGCACGAGACGGGTCATCCGGTCCGGATCGAGCGGACTGTCCTCGCTCGCCCAACCGACCTCCCGGAGCTCGGCCACGACGTCGAGGGACGCCGACGAATCCGGGCTCGCCTCGAGGAAGTGGAGCTCGACACGCCTCGCGGACGCGAGATCGAAATCGGCGAGGCGCTTGAAGCGGTAGTCCTCGACCTCCGCCGGAAAATCCTCGAGCCGCTCCTCGGCGATCAGCACCCACTCGCCCCGCCCTGCCTCGAAGAGTCGTCCCCCTTCCGTCGAGCCCGCGATCCGGGCCGTCCGATCGGCGTCTTCTCCCGCGAGTCGCCAGGCAAGACGCAGCGCCGTCTCGTCCCGAAGGGCCCGATCGATCGCCTCGGGCGCGTCGACGAAGCTCCGCGCCCGCAGGTGGGCCAGGTTCGAGACGAGCTCCCGGACGGCCTCCCCGTCCGCCTTCGCCGCGAAGGGCTCGAGGATCTGCCAGCTCGCGCCCGCCTCGCGACCGAGGACGATCGGACGCCCCCCGTCCGGGCCGGCGATCGTGATCCGCTCGACGTCGTCGCTCGCGAAGGTGAAGACGTCGCGGTCGCGCAGATCCGCGAGGTTCCGCTCGAACGCGTTCACGCGGAAGCTCTCCACGTACGCGATCGCATCGTCCGCGAGCCGCGCCACGTAGCGATGACCGCCGACCGGCGTCGTCCGCCCCACGCGCAGGCCGCGGATCTCCCCGGCCACCTCGAACCTGACGAGACGACGGGCCCCGCCCGGCGCGTCCGGATCGGCCCCGAGATCGAAGTCCGCGAGGTTCTTGCCGGCGGCGACGCTGCCCTCCTTCGGCAGGTTCGCGAGCGCGTTCGTGATCGAATCGAGCGCCGTTGCATCCGCCCGGGCGAGCAGCGGATCGACGAGCCACCAGCGCCCCTCCCGTCGCTCGAAGCGCGCGTCGATCCCGTCGAGGGTCCGGAGCAGGACCGCGTCGATCTCCGCCGCCGCGAAGTCGCGGAAGACCTGCTTCTCCTCCTCCGCGGCCGCCTGGCGGTCCGCCTCGCCCTCGATCTCGTGGAGCCAGACGAAGAGGCCGAGCGCGAGGGCGACGACCGCGAGGATCCCGGTCGCGCGCGGGCTCACGCCGCCCCCCCGGCCTTGCGCCGGAACCACCAGACCAGCACGCCGACCACCGCGATCGCCTCCGGTAGAAGGAACAGGGAGAGGAACTGGATGCGGCGGAACTCGTCCTGGGACATCTGGAAGCTCGATGCCCTCGAGACGTTCGGCCGCACGGTGATCGAGGCGGCGTCCCCGGCCAGCCAGTTGATCGCGTTCACGAAGAGGTCCTTGTTGCGCAGGGTGTCTAGGTACTGGTTCGATGCGAAGTCCGAGTCGCCGAGCACGACGAGGCGCCCGGTCGGCGCCGGGTCGGCGTCCCCGTGCGGATCGTGCGCAGCGGCGCCCCCGCCCGGCGTTCCCGCGACGGCGATCGGAACCGGACCCGCGACGTCGAGGTCGTCGAACTCGACGCGCCCGGTCTCCCGGGAGGCGTCGAGGCTCCGCTCCGCCCAGGATGCCTCGCCCGTTCGGATCAGGACGTCGATCCCGGACGCGTCCTCCGCGAGCGCGAGGCTCCGGGCCATCGGAAAGAGTGTGGGCTCGACGAAGGGCTCGGTGATCGGGTGCGTCGAGGCGTAGTCGTCGGTGATCGGACTCGTCGCCTGACCGAAGAGCGCCGCCTGACGGTCGATGATCGCGTCGTCCCCGAAACGGATCCCCCAGCCCTCCGCGAGCGCGTAGAGATTCGTCTGGGCCCGCGGGTCGATCGCCAGGAAGAGCCCGCCGCCGCCGTGGACGTAGGCCTCGAGCGCCTCGATCTCGTGCGGGAGATAGGGCCGCGTCGGGCCCGCGATCACGACCGCGGAGGCATCCTCGGGCACCGCGTCGAGGGATGTCAGCAGCAGCGACTCGACCGCGTAGGTCTCGTTCGTGAGCGCCGCCGCCGCCCGCCCGTAGCTCTCCGCCGCCGCGGCGAACGCGAGGTCCTCGCCCTCCCCCGCGATGGGCCGCTCGTTGTGGCCGAGCACGAAGTAGACCTTCTTGCCCGTGCTCTTCACGAGCTTGAGGAGCGCGTTGGTCACGTCGGGCTCGAAGTTCGCCGCGCCGAACTCGGAGAGGCTCGTCTGCTCTCCGGAGGCGAGTGCGATGTGGATCACGCCGCGCGAGAGCGCCTCGGCATCGAGCCCCAGCTCTTCGACCAGGAGCGGGTCGTCGTTCGGGTCGACGTAGCGGATCGAGACCCGATCCGATGCGAACGCATAGCGGTCCAGGAGCGCCGCGGCGTCGGGCGACTGCAGCTCGCTGAAGAAGCCCGTCATCGTGACGTCTTCCTCGAGCTCCGCGAGCAGCTCCGTAGTCTGGGCCGAGAGCGTGTGGACGCCGGCCTCGCTCACGTCGAAACGGTGGTGGTAGCGGCTCGAGAGGAAGGCCAGGAAGCCGAGGATCACGATGCCGAGCATCGTTCCGACGACCGCCGACGTGCCGTACTTGCCGGCCCGGCGGCCCGCGCCGGACTGCATCCGCTCGCGGAGCGAATCGAGGCTCATGAAGACGGCGGCCCCGAGGAGCACGACGCCGAGCACGAGGTTCGCCGCGATCCACAGCGGATCGGTGAAGGGTTGGAGGAGCGCCAGCAGCGCGGACAGGAGTCCGAAGCCGAGGGCGACGACGCCGAGGCCGGCGAGGAGCGCAGCGAGACCCGCCATCTATCGCCACCTCGCCGATTCGATCACGGTCTTCGAGAGCAACAGGAACACGGCGCTCGAGATCGCGAAGTAGGCGAGGTCCGCCGTGTCGACGAGTCCCCGCAGCATCCGGTCGACGTGGCTCCCCGTCGCGATCCAGCGGACGATCTGCGAGATCGCCGAATCGCTCCCGACCCCGCTCCCCGCCAGCGTGATGTCGACGAGGAAGGGCAGCATCAGGCCGAGCATCACCAGGAGCACCAGAGTCAGCACGAAGGCGATCAGCTGGCTGCGCGTGACCGAGGACGCGAATACCCCGACGGCGACGTAGGTCATGCTCACCAGGAGCAGGCAGACGAGGCCGGAGATCGTCTTGCCGAGCTCGGGCTCGCCGTAGACGAAGAGGAGCATGGGGAAGAAGGCGATGATCGCGGTCATCACGAGCACGAAGCCCGAGCCGGCGAGGAACTTGCCGAGCACGATGTCCCAGATCGAGATCGGGCTCGTGAGCAGCAGCTCCTCCGTCCCGTTGGCCTTCTCGCTCGAGACGAGCCCCATCGTGACGGCGGGCAGCAGGAAGAGCAGGATGACCCACATCGAGCCGATGAAGGGCTCGATCAGCTGGTCGTTCAGGTTGGTCTCCTCGATCTGCTGGAACATCTGGAACTGCTGGAGCTGGATCATCCGCTCCTGGAAGCCGATCAGGCTCGCCAGGAAGAAGGTCCCGGCGATCACGCTCCACAGCGTGAGCACGACGTAGGCGACCGGGGAGACGAAGAGCGCGCGGAGCTCGCGCCCGGCGATCGTGAGCGTGTGCATGCTAGGCGGCCTCCCCGGTCTCGTCGGCCTCGTCCCGGGTCAGAACGCGCGTGAAGACCTCCTCGAGGGAGCCGCCGTCGGCGGTCAGCTCGGCGATCGACTGGTCGAGGACCTTCTGGCCGCGATCGATCAGGACGACCCGCTGACAGATCGCCTCGACCTCCGCGAGGATGTGGGTCGACAGCAGGACCGTCTGCTTGCCGGTCGCGGCGAGATCGCGGATCAGCGCCCGGATCTCGCGGATCTGGATCGGGTCGAGCCCGACCGTCGGCTCGTCGAGGACGAGGACCGCGGGCTCGTGGACGATCGCCTGGGCCAGCCCCACGCGCTGGCGGTAGCCCTTCGAGAGCTGACGGATCTCCCGGTCGCGGACGTGCTGGAGGCCGCATCGCTCGAGGGCCTGCTCGACCCGTGCCGCGCGCTCGCCCCGGGGCACGTCCTTGATCTTGGCCACGAACGTCACGTAGCTCGCGGGGGTCATCTCGGGATAGAGCGGCGGCGTCTCGGGCAGATAGCCGATCGCGCGCCGCGCGAGCGTCGCCTCCCCGAAGATGTCGTGTCCCGCGATCACCGCCTCGCCGTCCGTCGCCGGAAGGAAGCCGGTCAGCATGCGCATGGTCGTGGTCTTGCCCGCGCCGTTCGGCCCGAGAAATCCCACGACTTCGCCCGGCGCCACCTCGAAGTCGAGGCCGCGCACCGCCTCGAAGTCGCCGTAGCGCTTCGCGAGGCCGGCGACACGGATGGCCGGAGGCGATCCGGCCGTTCCACTCGCTGCGTTCGATGAAGACAATGGTTCCCCCCTTCGTCCCAATCGTCCCTGTCGAAATCCCGTCGTTCGGTGTTTCAGTCCGTTGCCGGCGCGGGCGACGGCGTCGCCCGGGAGCCGGTCGTCCCATCCTGCGAGGGCGCAGCCATGCCGCGTACGAAGAGCTCGACGACCGTCTTCGCGAGCTGCATGGAGTGGGCCCCCTCGGCCTCGGGCGTGACCTCGTCGGTCGGCATCAGCGCGAGCACGCGGCTCGTCACGACCGTATCGAGGCCGCCGACGAAGATATAGCAGGCGACCTCGGGGTCGAGGTCCGCCCGAAGCTCGCCGCGGGCCTGCCCCTGACGGAGGATGCCCGCGATCGTCTCGAAGAGCTCGCCGACGGTCGCCATCCGCTCGCGGTCGAGCATGCGCTGGCTGCGCTGGATCTCGAAGATCAGGATCTTCACCCACTCCGGCCGGCTCCGCTGGGCCGAGAGGATCACCTCGGCGATCGAGAGGAGCTTGTCCTCGACCGGGCCGTCGTCCCCGGCGATCGCGCGCACCCCCTCGATGAACTCGCCCCACCGCTCGAAGAAGATCGTGTCGAGGATCTCTTCCTTGTTCTTGAAGTAGTGGTAGACGAGGCCGTAGGCGATCTCGGCGCGCTTGGCGATGTCCGAGATCCGGGTGTCCGGATAGCCCTTCTCGGCGAAGACCCGGATCGCGGTGTCGAGGATCAGCTTGCGCTTCTCGGCACTCGTCCCGCGCCGCTCCCCCGCGCCCTTCCTTCCCCCGCTCGACTTCCGGCGGGCGCTTCCGGCGCGGCGCGCCCTCGCGGGCTCGGGCGCCGCGGACGGCCGCGCGTCGACGGGCTCCGCACTCGACGGACTGACTTCTCTTCGGGACATCGGGATGGACTGCTGCTTCTTCGGATCGAGGAGGACGTTCGCGTCGGCCGCCGCGCGGCCGGGCGGCGGCGGGGAGACGTCGCCTCCCGGTCGGCCGGAGAGCTTCGCGAATGCCCGTGACCCCCGCCACGCCGCGCCGCGCCCTTCCGGATGCTCCCGGCCGCCGGACCGGTTCGCCGGCATCGCGGCGGCTCGATACCTTCGACCCTCTCAGCCGAGGAAGCCATCCTGCGCATCGCACTCGTGATCGAACGGTTCCTGCCCGCCGGTGGTGGGGTCGAGAACGTAGCCTGGCAGGTCGCGCACGAGCTCGCTCGACAAGGAGCGGACGTGACGGTCCTCGCGCGAGAGATCGACCCGCGGGCCACGGTCGCGACCGAGCGGATTCCGGCGCCCCGCGCCTGGCAGCCGATCCGGATCGAGACCTTCTCGCGCCGGGCCGCGCGGCGACTCGCGCGGGGCGACTTCGACGTCGTCCACGGCTTCTCCCACACGCGAACCCAGGACCTCTTTCGCGCCGGAGGCGGCAGCCATCGCGACTGGCTGCGCCGCACCCACGCGGGCGCGAGCCACGCGATCCGCACGATCTCCCCCCGCTACCGGGTCCGCTTCGCGATCGAGCGCGACGTCTTCGAGCGGAGCGGGCAGCGGATCCAGTGCGCCTCCCGCCTCGTCGCGGACACCCTCGAGCGGAAGCACGGCGTCGCTCCCGAGCGGATCCTGCTCCTCCCGAACGCCGTCGAGGCCGAGGCCTTCTCGCCCGAACGCCACGCCGCCGCCGCCCGGGCCCTGCGCGCCGAGCAGACCCCGTCCGCCGCCCGGATCTGGCTCTTCCCGGCCTCGGGATGGCACCGCAAAGGCCTCGAGACCGCCCTGCGCGCGCTCGCGCTCCGGCCGGCGGAAGAGGTCCTGTGGATCGCCGGCGGCGACCGGCCGGCCCCCTGGCGGGCGAAGGCCCGGGCGTACGGTGTCGGAGATCGCGTGCGCTTCCTCGGGCGCCGGGACGACATGCCCGCCGTCTACGCCGCCGCGGACGGCGTCGTCCTGCCCACGCGCTACGACCCCTTCGCGAACGCGACCCTCGAGGCGGCCGCCGCCGGGCGCGCCGTCGTCACGACCCGGGCGAACGGGGCGAGCGAGTGGCTCGGGGAAGAGGTGCTCCTCCTGGACCGACCCGACGATGCGGAGGGGCTGGCCGCCGCCCTCGGCACCCTCGCCGAAGAGGCAGAGCGGGCCCGGCGCGGGACGGCCCTGCGCGCGCACGCGTCCACCCTCGACTGGCCCTCGCACGTCGCCCGCCTGCGCGAGGAGTACGCGTGCCTCGCCGCGCGACGCCTTCGGGCCTCGGCATGAGCCCGCGGCCGACGATTCGCTGGCTCGCGGGGACCCCGGACGCGTGCAACGCGATCAACCGCTTGCGGGCGGGCGGCGCCTCCCCGGAAATCCTCCACACCGGGCCGTACCGAGAGATCGAGGCCTGGGCCCCGCACGCGTCGGGGACGCCGACGCTCGTCCTCAAGTGGTTCGCGCCCCGGGGATCCGCCCTTCGACGGGGACGCGACCGGCTCCTCGCCCGCACGACGGACGCGCGGGAGTGGCGAGCGCTCCAGGCGCTCGCGACCGCCGACCTTCCGGTGCCCCGGCCCCTCGCCCACGGCCGACTGCCTTCGGGAGAGCGGGTCGTCGCGATGGAGCACGTAGGAGAAGCTTCCCTCCTCGCACGCCTGCGTACGGCTTCGCCCGACGAACGCCGCGTGCTCCTCGCCGCGCTCGTGGACACCGTCCGACGCCTGCACACGGCGGGCTTCGTGCACGGCGATCTCCACCTCGGGAACCTGCGCGCCACGGGCGAGTCGATCCAGCTGCTCGACCTGGGGCGGAGTCGACGCACGCGATCCCGGCGCGCGCGCGAACGGGACCTGGCCCGCCTGCTCCACTCGCTCGACCGGGACGCGGACGACGCCGACGCCGCCGAGACGCTCCATGCGGCCTTCGGCGGCGGGGTCTCGCTCGACGACGCGCTGCGCGCCTTCCTCGCCGACCATGCCCGCGGTCGAGCGCGGCGCTTCCTCCGGGTCGGCGCGCGCTGGCAGCGGCTCGATCCCGCACCGGGGTGGTCGGGGCTGGGCACGTCGCGCTTCGATGCGGGAGCGCTCACGGACGCGCTGCTCCGGACGGAAGCCGTCCGCGTCGAAGCGCCGCGCCGAAGCGGCCGCGTGACGATCGAGCACCTGCCCGGGGACGGCGCGTCCTGGATCCGCAAGCATGCCTTCGCGGGAAGCCTCCGCCGGGCGGTGGCGGACCGGGGCCGGGGATCCCCTGCCCGGCGCGCATTCCTGCGCGGCGAGCGCGACCGGCTGATCTCTCGCCGCGCCGCCCCGGCGCTCGCCTATCTCGAACGTCGCGTCGCCGGGTGCGCCCCGGAGAGCCTGCTCCTGCTAGAGCGCGTCGGCGACGTCGACCTGGACGCCCACCACCCGGACGATGCCGAGGAAGGACGCCGCCTGGCCTTCGCGCTCGTCGACTGGCTGGCGGACCAGCATGCCCGGGGCCTCGGCCATCGCGACGCCAAGGGGGGGAACATTCGGCTGGAATGGGCGGACGGCGGGACCCCGCGGTTCTGGTGGGTCGACCTCGAAGACCTGGTCGGTCCCGTTCGCCTATCGGAGGCCGCACGTCTCCACGCGCTCGTCCAGCTGAACGCATCCCTCGCGGACGAGGCCTTCGACCCGGCGACCCGGCGCGACGCCCTCGCGCGTTACCACGCGCGCCTTCCCTTCACGCGACCGCTCGAGCGGGTCGCGCAGGAGATCCACGCCCGGAGCCTCGCCCGAAACCACCGCTATCGCGGCGGGGGCGCGCCGATCAGACGTTGCTCACCGTGAGCCACTGGTAGTAGCTCGAGGAGCCGGGGACGCTGCCGTGCTCTCCCGGTTCGTAGGCGAGGCCCGTCCCGGACGGCGCCGACTCCACGATCTTCTTGAAGGCCTGGATCTTCTTCTCGGGATCCTCGGGGTTCAGGCCGTGGAAGACGATCTCGACGCGCTCCTTGGTCGCGAGCACGTTCAGCACCAGCGTCGCGAGGGTGAAGAGCTTGCCGATTCCCTCGACCGCTTCGACGGCGAAGCGGGGAATCTCGCATTCCTGGAGTTGGAAGCCGTATTCGAGGCGCATGAGGTGCTCGCAGCGGCGCCGACGCGCCGGATCGGGGTAAGGCGCGCAGATTGACCTGCGGCCCGGAGAAAGTCAAGCGACCTGGGCTCCGGGGTCGACCCGGGAAGGTCGGCGCTCAGTCGTCGAGGGGCTCGAGGTCGCCGTCTTCGTCGTCGACCTCCGCCGCTGCCTTGAGCAGGGAGATCTGGGCTTGCAGGGCGTCGAGGCCGAGCACGCCCTTCTCCACGAGCAGCGTGGTGATCGCCTTCGCGACGATCCGCGTGCGCTCCGTCTCCTCGCTCGCCTGCGCGGCGACGCGGCTCGCGGCCGACGCCGTATCCATGGCCGTCGCCGCGTCCGCGGGAAGCGAAGACAGCTCGCCCACCGTGCGGTCGAAGTCCGCGCGCAATCCTTCGAGCGCCTCCGCGAGCCGAGCGACCTCGCCCGCCACCCGAGCGATCTCCTGCGCAACGGGCGCGAGCGCGTCGGCTCCGGCGGCGTCGACGTCGTTCGCGAACTCCTCGCGGACGCGACTCATGTCGGTCTGGAAGTTCGACACGGTGCTCTGCACCGTCTCGACCCGCCCCTGGACCCCGACCACGTTCTCGCGCACCCCGGCGACTTCGTCGCGCACGCGGGTCACGTCGCTCTGCAGCGCCTCGAGCGCCTCGCCGATCCGCGTCACGTCCTCCGCGAGGTCGTCCGGAACAGCGGGGGAAGCGACGACCTGCGCGGCGCTGGGCGCGGAGACGGGCTCGTTCAGCTCGATCGGCGGCGTGACGACCGAGGCCGTACGGGACGCCGCCGCGGCCTGGATCTCCGACTCGATCGACGGCTCGGCGGGCGCGGTCCCGGGCTGTGCGGAATCGTCGGTGACGACGCGCAGGCTCCCGGGGTTCATCGGCTCTCCCGCCTTGAACGGATCCTGCTGCGGAGCCCCACCGTTGCGGGCGTGGTAGTAGCGATCGATCGCCTCACCGAGCTCGGTGGGGCCGACCATCACGGGACGGATCTCCATGCCCGTGCGGAAGGAGAGGTCGTCGAGGACCGCGATGTTCGACGGATCCTCCATGCCGAGGAAGAGCTGGCCGTTGCGGCCGCCCTCCTTGGTGAAGAGCGGGATCACGCCGTGCTCGGACGCGACCCGAGCCGGCACGAGGGCGATCACGTCCTCGGGAATGCGCTTGCCCGCGAGGCTCGCCACGGGCAGGTCGAGCTGCTTCGCGAGCGCACGGATCAGATGGCCTTCTTCGACCATCCCCATCTTGATGAGCGTCACGCCGAGCCGTCGGCCCCAGCGCTGCTGTTCTCCGAGCGCGGCCTCGAGCTGCATTTCGTCGATGATGCCGGCGGAGACGAGGATCTCTCCGACCCTGGGTCGATTCTGCATGGGTCCCCCACTGGGACCCGCATCGACCGAATCCCGGAGCAACCTGAGCCCAGAGTCCCCGGAAGAGTGGGCATCTCGCGCGATCGGAACGAGGATCCGCCCGGAGGAAATCCCCACCCCGCCCCGGGCGAGGAGCGGAGTCGCCGCGCGACCGGCCCGATCAGTGGTTCTCCGGAGGGTCCTCGCTCGACAGGAAGCAGCGACTCGCCCCGCCTTCGACCGGCACCAGCGATGGCACCTCCCGGCGGCAGCGATCCATCACGCGCGGGCAGCGCGTGTGGAAGTGACAACCCGCCGGCGGATCCGAGGGCGAGGGCACGTCGCCGAGCACCGGCGGCGCGCCCCCCCTGCGATCGGGGTCGATCGAGGGAATCGCGGCGAGGAGGCCCTGCGTGTACGGATGCGCCGGAGACGCGAAGATCCGCTCCGTCGGCCCCTGCTCGACGATCTTTCCCAGGTACATCACGGCGACCTGGTGGGCCAGGTACTTCACGACCGAGAGGTCGTGCGTGATGAAGAGATAGGAGAGGCCGAGCTCGTCCTGCAGCTCCCGGAGCAGATTCAGGATCTGGGCCTGGATCGAGACGTCGAGGGCCGAGACCGACTCGTCGCAGACGATCAATCGCGGCTCGACGGCGAGGGCGCGGGCGATGCAGATGCGCTGCCGCTGACCGCCGGAGAACTCGTGGGGGTATCGATCCATCGCCGCCGGGTCGAGCTGGACGCGCTCGAGCAGGCGCGCGACGCGCTCCCCCCGCTCGGCGTCGTCCGCGCCGATGCCGAACGAGTGCATGCCCTCGGCGATCTGGTCGCGGATGCGCATGCGCGGGTCGAGACTCGCCATCGGGTCCTGGAACACGATCTGGACACGCTGGCGCGCCGCCCGGAGCGCCTCCTCGTCGAGGGCGAGCAGATCCCGCCCCTCGAAGAAGACCTCGCCCTCCTGCGGATTCTCGAGACGGAGGATCGAGCGGCCGACGGTGCTCTTGCCGCAGCCGGACTCGCCGACGAGCGCCAGGGTCTCGCCGGGCGCGATCGTGAAGCCGACGTCGGTCGCCGCCTGGACGTAGCCCGTCGTCTTGCGCAGGAGTCCCTGCTTGATCGGGTACCAGGTCCGCAGGCCGGAGACGCGGAGCAGGACGTCGTCGTTCGCGTCGCTCATGCGCCCTCCCCGTCGTGGACGTGGCACCAGACGCGCCGGCCCTCGGCGGGCGCCGTCTCCTCGGGAAAGTCGGTGTCGCAGCGATCGATGCGCTTCGGGCACCGCGTCGCGAAGCGACAGCCCGCCGGCCACTGATCGGGCGACGGCACGACCCCGGGAATCTCGGGCAGCGCCTCCCCGGGCCGGGCGAGCGCCGGGATCGAGCGGAGCAGGCCCTGCGTATAGGGGTGGCGGGGATCCGAGAGGAGCGCCCGACGCTCGGCGACCTCGACCAGCCGGCCGGCGTACATGACGGCGACGCGGTCGGCGAGCTCGTTCACGATCCCGAGATCGTGGGTGATCAGCAGGATCGCCGCATCGCGGTCGCGCTGGAGATCCCGCAGGAGCGCCAGGATCTGGGCCTGCACCGTCACGTCGAGAGCCGTCGTCGGCTCGTCGGCGATCAGGATCTCCGGCCGCGTCGAGAGTGCCATCGCGATCATCACCCGCTGCTTCAGTCCCCCCGAGAGCTGGTGGGGGAAGGCGTCGAGCCGCGCCTCGGGATCCGGGATCCCGACCTCGACGAAGAGCTCGCGGGTCCGCGCCCGGGCCTCCGCCTTCGACACGTCCTCGTGGAGCTGGATCGCCTCGATCACCTGCTCGCCGACCCGCACGACCGGGTTCAGACAGGTCATCGGCTCCTGGAAGATCATCGCCATGCGCGCGCCGCGCACCCTCCGCATCTCCGTGACCGGCAGGTCGAGGAGCTCGGTCCCGTCGAGGCGGACGCTGCCGGAGACGACGCGCCCGGGCTTCGGCACGAGCCGCATCGCCGACAGCGCCGTCATCGACTTCCCGGACCCCGACTCGCCCACCAGCGCGAGCACCTCGCCCCGGTTCAGGTCGAAGGAGACCCCGTCGACGACCGGCACGGGTCCCCCGCTCGACGGGAACGCGGTCCGCAGATCACGCACTTCGAGCACGGCGCTCACGACTCGCTCCGCCGCGGACTCATTCCGAGCCTCGCATCGTTCGCGGGTCCAGCACGTCCCGGATCGCGTCGCCCACCGCGTTCACCGCGAGGATCAACCCGAAGAGGGCCGTGCCAGCCGCACCGATGTTCCACCAGACGATCGGGCTGCGGGAGAGCTCGTCGCGGGCGCCGTCGATCATCTGCCCCCAGCTGCCGTCGACGCCGATCCCGAGCCACGAGAGCGTCGCCTCGGAGAGGACGAGCCCACTGAACGTCAGGACGAAGGTGATCACGATCAGGTGGGCCAGGTTCGGCAGGATGTGACGGAAGATGATGCGCGCTTCGGAGACGCCGAGCGCCCGTGCCGCCTGCACGTAGTCGAGCTCCCGGAGCTTCAGGGTCTCCGCGCGAGAGAGACGGCAGAAGCCGACCCAGCCCGTGACCGCGAGGGCGATGCAGACGGAGACCGTGCTGCGCCCCATCACCATGATCAGCGCGATCAGCAGGAGCAGACCCGGGATCGCGGCGAGCGTCGAGATCAGGAAGAAGACCACGTCGTCGACCCGGCCGCCGAAATAGCCCGCGGACACGCCGAAGAAGAGCGCCAGAGGGATCGCGATCAGGCTCGTCAGGCCGCCGATCAGGAGGGCGACCCGGGCTCCCTTGAAGACCATGTAGAGCACGTCGCGGCCGAGGATGTCTGTGCCGAGCAGGTGGCTGCCGGGATGGCGCAGGGGCTTGCCGCCGTAGAACTCAACCGACGCCAGCGGCGCCGAGTAGCTCGCCTCGCGCGTATCGAGGAAGAGGCGGTCGATGATCGAGAGCGGCGCGTTCGGCAGGACGCCGACCGCGTCCTCCGGAATCCCGCCGACCCAGGCGATCGAGTCGGCGACGCCGATCCCGAGATAGAGCCCGACCACGAGGATCGCGAGCCGACGACGACGCCAGAGCTCGCTCGCCGCTTCGCGCCAGAGCCGGTTACCGCGCACGACGCGGGCCGCCCAGAGCATGCCCACGAGGAGCAGCCCGGTCATCGCGTTCGACCAGACGTAGGCCTCGATTCCCATCATTCCACGCGCACCCGAGGATCGACGAAGCCGTAGGAGATGTCCGTCGCCACCTGGCCGAGGATGAAGAGCAGCGCCCCGACGTAGACCATCGTCCGGAGCGTCGCGAAGTCGTTCGACTGGATCGCGTCGAAGGTCATCGAACCCAGACCGGGGATCCCGAAGAAGGCCTCCAGCAGAAGCGATCCCATGAACAGGAAGGGGATCGCCGTCACGACGCGGGTGAGGATCGGGATCATCGCGTTGCGCAGCACGTGGCGGGCCATGATCCGCGGCTCGCTCGCGCCCTTGGCCCTCGCCGTACGGACGAAGTCGCGACTGCTCTCCTCGAGGAAGACGGTCCGGTAGAAGCGCACGTCGCCGCCCACCCCGGAGAGGATCCCGATCAGGATCGGCAGCGCCAGAAAACGCGGCAGCATCATCGGATCCGCGTCGAAGCCCGAGATCGGGTACCAGCGGAGCAGCTTCCCGATCACGTACTGCCCGCCGATGATGTAGAGGAGCGTCGAGACGCTCATGGCGAGCACGCAGAGGAACACGCCCATCCGGTCGATGTAGGTCTCCCGGAAGAACGCGACCACGAGAGAGAGCGGAATCGCCGTCAGCAGCCCGAGAACCAGGAGCGGCACCGTCAACGTGAGCGACGGCCCCGCCCCGGCGCGGATCCGGTCGACGATCGGCGAGTCGTCGGCGTCGGAGAGGCCGAAGTCGAAGGTCAGCATCCGCCGGTAGTGATCGAAGAGCAGGTTCTCCTCGAAGTCCTGCCAGGGCCAGAGCGGCCGGTCGTAGCCGTGGTTCTCGAGCCAGACGGCGATCGCCTCCGGAGGGGCCTTGTCCCCCAGGGCCTTCCGCGCGATGTCTTCCGGCTCCGTGACGGCGAAGAAGAGCACGAAGAGGAGGAAGAGCACGCCGAGCACGACGCCGACGCCGTAGGCGAGTCGTCTGAGGACGTAGGCCCCCATCTTATTGACGCTCCTTCAAGTAGGTCCGGATGCCCGGCGCGACGACCAGCACCGCGAGCAGCGCGAGCACGTAGGCTGGCCAGAGGACCGGCTCGTTCCACGCCTCGCGAAGCGATCGACGCGCCTCCGGATCGAGGTCGCGATACTGGTAGGTCGGAACCGAGAGCCCCATCGGCTTCACGTTCTTGACCCAGCCCTGGTAGAGCGAGTAGTCCTCGCGATGGAAGAGCTCGATCCAGGGCCGCTCGCGCTCGAGGATCGACCGCATCTCCCGGATCTCGGCGATCCGCTCGGGACCGTTCTCCCTCGCCTTCATCGACACGAAGAGCTCGTCGAAGCGATCGTCCATGAAGTTGGTGGCGTTCGGTCCGCCGCTCACGCTGCGAGCCATGTTCGACCAGAGCAGGAAGAAGAAGTTCTCGGGATCGGGATAGTCGGCGACCCATCCGAACTGGAAGACCTGGTAGTCGCCGCGGCGGATCTTGTCCTGGAACTGGTTGTAGTTGGTGGGGCGGATCTCGACGTCGATGCCGATCTCGCGCCACGCGTTCGTGAAGAAGCGGACCTGGTTCAGGCCCGCGGTCGTCGTGTTCGCCGTGTCGAAGCCCAGCTCGAGGGCTTCGCCCGTCTCCGGGTCGACACCGCCGGGATAGCCCGCCTCGACCATCAGGCGACGGGCGCGCTCGAGGTCGAAGCGGCGGTTCGGGTTCGCGTAGTCCGGGTCGTAGCCGTAGATCCCGGGCGGGAGCGGCGACTGGGCGACGACGCCGCGGCCGTTGTTGAAGATCCGAAGGAACTCCTCGACGTCGAGCGCGAGGCTCATCGCCTGGCGGAGCTTGCGACTCCGGTCTCCGCCGGCGCGGCCGATCACCTCGTCGTCGAAGTTGAATCCGATGTAGAAGACATCGGGGGAGACGCTCTTGCCGAGGCGCATCCCCATCTCCTCCATCTCGTCGGAGAGCCCCCCCTCGACGACGACGCTGTCGAAGCTCTCCTTGATGATCCCGGACGCGTCGTAGTAGCCCTGCAGGAACTTGTTGAAGCGCGGGATGGTCTCCTTCTCGCGAACGACGATCACACGATCGATCAACGGAAGCGCCCGGCCGGCGTAATCGGCCCGTCCGGACGTGACGTCCTCCTCGTCCGCGGGCGCCGGGAAGACCGCCGCCGGCGCGCGCCACTCGGGATTCCGGACACCGAACCAGTTCGGGTTCTTCTCGAGGACGTAGCGCGCGTGCTTCTCGTACTCGGCGAGGTAGAAGGGGCCCGTACCGACCGGATGGTCGTCGAACCGCGGCCGGCCGTCCTGCCCGTCGTACCAGGCGACCGCCTCCCAGGGGACGGGCGTCGAGAACTCCATCGCGAACCAGTACCGGATCTGGGGATAGGGCCGGTGGAGGGTCACCTCTAGCGTATGGGGCGAAGGCGTCGCGAGTCCCCGGATCCCGCCGATGGCTTCGTACTGCTCGTGGACCGGCAGGGCCGCGAAGGCCTCGTCCGCCGCGCGCCGTTCGGCGAGGGCCTCGCCGAACGCCTGGAAGCCTTCGATGTTCGCGAAGGGCTCGATCACCGGGCTCCCGACCTTCGGGTCGGCGAGCCGCATCAGCTGGAACGCGACGTCGTCCATCACGACCTCGCGCGTACGCGCGCCCGGAGCCGAGAGCGCGAAACAGTCGTCGTCCGCGAAGAGCAGTCCCTCGCGAAGCTGGAAGCGGTAGCGGCTCCGTCCCTCCCCGAGGCTCTCGACTTCCGGGAGCGCGACCGCGAGGCCGGGGATCAGCTCGAGCGGCCGCTTCAGGAAGTGGTACTCGAGCAGCGTGCCGTAGACGGCGCCGGTGATCGAGTGCGCGACGGTCGTGTACGCCGTCGCCGGGTCGAGGGTCCGAGGCGCTTCCGTGAAGGAGCTGTACAGGATCTTCTCGCCGGGCGGCTCCGGCGGATAGGGGTCGTTCGAACACGCAGCGAGGACGAGCGCGAGCATGCAGCCCAGCCCGACGAGGACGTGACGCCCTCTCCCCTGCTCGTTCACGTGATGCCCCCCCGACATCCGTTCCTCCATCGTCCCGACCCGCTAGCTCCCCGCCGCGGAACGCTCGAGCGCCGGCAGGCGAAAGACCTCATCGGCCAGCTCCGCCACGAACCGAACCCGCTTCCACTGAAAGCGGGCCTCGGAAGCGTTCGCCGGGGACTCCAGGGTCACGCGCTTCGGGAACCGCCCTCCGGTCTCCTGGTCCACCGCAGCCACCTCGGCATAGTCGTCGAAGTGGACGCGGTAGCGGATCACGCCGCCCGGATCGAGCCCGCGGACCTCGACGAGCTCGCCCGCGCCGTCGAAGAAGAAGAGCTGCCCGCCCGTCTCGGCGACCGCACGCTCGGTGAGCGCGCAGGCCGGGACGGCCGCCGCCCGGAGCGGGTCCGAACCCGCGCAGGTGGTCTCGAGCGAACCGGTCGGCCAGGCGAAGGCGATCGCGAGGCGACCGGACGGCTCGAGCCAGGCGCCCGCGCGCAGCGTGCCTGCCTGCGGACGCGGCGCCGCGAGCAGGAGCCCGACGAGCTCGTCCGGCCTGAGGTCGATCTTCGTCAGGTTCCAGAGGAGCGCGCTCGACACGCGGCCGCGGGAGACCTCGCCGGTCGACGCGTCGAAGAAGCCGTAGTCGAGGCTGTCGGTCACGAGGATCGCCGCGAGCTGATCGAAGAGGCCGAGGATCTCGAAGCGCAGCCGGGCGGGGCGCGCGAGCGCGATGCGTTGCGGCCGATTCAGCTTGAAGTCCGGGCCGGTGAGGGCGACCCGGGCACTGCCCGTCAGTCCGGAGCGGGCGTGCACCCGCGCCGCGTGACCATCGAGGACGCGGCGGACGCGCTCGTCCTCGAGCGCGAGGGGCTGCCCCTGCGGCACGACCGGGAGCACCGGACGCCGGTCGAGACATCCCGTCAGCCCGGACAGGACCGCAACGAGCGCGACCAGGCGCAGCGCCGGGTGGAAAACGGAGGCTGCGCTTCTCACGGACCGGAGCTCGGGGCTCCGAGGTCGCGCCGGAGACTCTCGAGCTTGTCGTAGAGATTCGGCTGTTCGTCCTCGCGCACGTCGAGGGTCACCGCTTCCTCGTAGTAGCCGAGCGCCCCGCGCTTGTCGCCGCGGAGCAGCAACACGTCGCCGAGATGCTCGGAAACGACCGCGTCGCCCCCGGTCAGCTCGGCGGCACGCACGAGGGCCGTCTCGGCACGCTCGAGCAGGCGGAACGCCTCGTCCTCGTCCTTCGCCGCGAGGCGCTCCTCGGCCATCCGGTAGTAGACCCAGCCGAGGGAGTCGGTGATGTAGCCGTCGTCCGGCGAGAGCTCTAGGGCGCGCACGATCATGCGCTCCGCCTCTTCGAGGTTCCGGCCCTCCTCGGCCCAGGAGTAGCCGATGTAGTTGAGGGCGTTGGCGCTGTCCGGGTCGATCTCGAGGACCCGCTGCATGTACTCGACGGAGCGATCGACGTCGCCCGCGACGCCGTGCTGCACGCCGAGCTGATAGAGCACGTCCCGGTCCTCGTCGCTTCCGTCGAGCAGCCCTTCGAGCAGCGCGATTCCGCCCTGGAAGTCACCGGTCTCGATCCGCAAGGACGCGGCGTGGTAGTCGAGCTGCCGATTGGGGCGGATCGCGCGCAACCGGTCGATCTCGGCCAGGGCCTCGTCCTTGCGCCCCGTGACTTCGTGGATCGCGGCGATCTGCAGCCGTGCGTCGACGTAGCTGCTCGCGGTCGGCGCGATCCCCCCGAGCACGGCCAGGGCGCCTTCGTCGTCACCGAGGGCACGCTTGATCTGCCCCAGGGCGAAGGCCAGATCGGGCTGGTCCGGCGACTTCTCGAGCACGGCTTCGAGGCGCTGCGCCGCCGACTCGTAGCGGCCGGCCGAGAACTCGATCTGCGCCAGCCGGCGGAGCGTGCGCACGTCTTCGGGGTAGTGCTCGACGATCAGCGAGTAGGTCGCGATCGCACCGTCGATGTCGTTCGCCTCGAGCTGGGCCTGCCCCATGCGCTGGAGCACGCCGTAGTGGTGGGCGTGACTGCGGAGCACCTCCTGGTAGACCGCGATCTCGGCCTCGCGGTCCCCCCGCTGGCGCTCGACCTGCACCAGCCTCATGTAGAGCAGGAAGTTGTCGGGAAAATTCTCGAGGGCCCGGCGCACGACGGACGTCGCGGCATCGAAGTCGCCGCGCTGTTCGTAGACCGTCGCCAGCCCGAGGACGCCGCGCAGCTGCTCGGGCTCCATCTCGGCGAGCTGGCGAGCGAGATTCTCGGCCTCGTCGAGATCACCTCGCTCGAGGCTCACCTGATAGAGCTGGGCCGCCGAGTCCGCGTCGAGCGGCCGCCCCTCCGGATCGCGCAGCACGCGATCGAGCCCTTCGTAGTCCTGCCGGAGGCTGTAGAGCCGCCCCAGGAAGAGCCGGACCTCGACGTTCTCCGGCGAGAGCGAGAACGCGCGCTCCGCCTCCGCGACCGCGAGCTCGACGTCGTCGAGCTGCCAGTGCAGGCGCGCCAGCCGGTCGGCGATGAAGCCCGAGTTCGGGTCCTTCGCGGCCGCCCGGAGGTAGGCCTCCCGCGCGCGCTCGAGATCGCGATCGGACTTCGCGAGCTCGGCCACGAGCACGTCGTAGTCGGCGGCCCGTTCGGAGCGGATCTCGCGCAGCGCGGGTGCGCGCCGCTCCGGCGCACCGTCGCTCCGCGACCCGATCGGCGACGGCATCGAGGCACAGCCGACGATCCCCACGAGGAGCGACGCCGCCGTGATCGCGAGCCAGGCTCGTCCGGCGCGTCCACGCGCCGGAGCAGGCTTCGCCCTCGCCGCCGATCTGCTCACATCACCCCCTGGTTGCGTCCCTTGCGCGGGTTGCGTCCGTTGCGGCCCGACGGGTTCGACACCGGCCGGCGCCTCCAGGACGCACCGAATCGCGCCGGAGAGAGTCACCCGAAGCCCCTCTCCTGTCGACTGCGCCCGTCGGAACCCAGGGCGCGGGGTTCCCCCCTCCCCTGCTCGGACCCCGGACGCAGCACGGCCCTTTCCCGCACTCATCGACGGAAAAGGGCCGCGACTGGAGACGGGCCGGACGCACCGGGGCGCGCCCGGACGATCAGCCGAGATAGCCGCTCTTGTCGAGGTAGGCGATCAGCTGCGCGACGCTCTCGTCGACGGACTGGCCGTTCGTGTCGAGGGCGATCTCGGCGTTGAGCGGCTCCTCGTAGGGCGCGGAGATGCCCGTGAACTCCGGGATCTCGCCCGCGCGGGCCTTCTTGTAGAGGCCCTTCACGTCGCGGCCTTCGCAGGTCTCGACGGAGGCCTGGACCCAGGCCTCGATGAAGTCGCCCTCGCCCATGATCTCGCGCACCTGGTCGCGGTCGGCGCGGTAGGGCGAGATGAAGGACGTGAAGCAGATGATGCCGGCGTCGGTGAAGAGCTTGGACACCTCGCCGATCCGGCGGATGTTCTCGGTCCGATCCTCGGGCGAGAAGCCCAGGTTCGAGTTGAGGCCCATGCGGATGTTGTCGCCGTCGAGGATGTAGGTGAGGTGGCCCTTCTCGGCGAGCGCCTTCTCGGCGGCCACGGCGATGGTCGACTTGCCGGAGCCGGACAGGCCCGTCAGCCAGATCGTGCAGCCCTTCTGGCCGAGCTTCTTCTCGCGGTCGTCACGGCTGACCTGACCTTCGTGCCACGTGAGGTTCTTTCCCTTGGGTTCCGACACTTGCTTCTTCCTTCTCGGGTTTCGGACGGGAGCGCCGTCCGGCGGCCGGGTCGGCCGCCGCAGCGCTCCGGGTGATGGGTGCGTTGCGAACGAGGGGGCGCGGCGAACGCGCCCTTCTCCGCGGAATCGCCGCGCGCGGGGGTCGGGCCGCTCCGGGAGACCGGTCGCCGGCCCGATAGGACGGGCGGGCTTTCGGGACGGGCCTGGGCCCATCGGAGCGCCGAGAATGACCGGGGGTCGCGCTTCGGCGGCGGCACTATAGCGGACCCGGGCCGCGGCGCTGGCACTCGGGCCGGCACCTACCCCGGGGGCCCAGGCGCCTCTCCGAGCTGCTTCTGCACGGCCGCCAGGATCCGCTCCGCGGCGTACGCCACGTCGTCCGTCGTGTTCCCGCGCCCGAAGCCGATGCGGAGTGTCGCCTTCGCCAACGCCGGCGGATGGCCGAGCGCGAGCAGCACGTGACTCGGCTCCGGCCGGGCGGAGCTGCAGGCCGAGCCCGACGAGACCGCGAGCCCACCGAGATCCGCCAGGAGCCGGTCGCCGTCGAGCCCCTCGAACGAGACGTTCAGGTTCCCCGGCAACCGCTCGTCTCCGGCCGGCGGCCCGTTCCATCGCACCCGTCCGGGCAGCGCCGCCTCGAGTGCCTGCCAGAGCTCGTCGCGCAGACCCGCGAACCGCCTGGCCTCCTCTTCGCGCTCGCTCTCCGCGATCTCGTAGGCGCGCGCGAGCCCGACGACGAGCGGGACCGGCAGCGTTCCCGAACGCAGTCCGCCCTCGTGCCCACCGCCGAACTGCCGCGGCGCGAGCTTCACCCGCGGCTTCCCGCCGCGGCGTACGTAGAGCAGCCCCACGCCCTTCGGCCCGTAGAGCTTGTGCCCCGACACGCTCACGAGATCGAGGCCCTCGGCGCCGACGTCGAGCGCGACCTTCCCCGCCGCCTGCGCGGCGTCGGTATGGAAGACGATCCCGCGCGCGTGGCAGCGCTGGGCGATTTCGGCGATCGGCGCGATCACGCCGATCTCGTTGTTGGCGGCCATGACCGAGACGAGGCGCGTGTCGTCTCGCAGGGCGTCGTCGAGGTCGGCGAGGGAGAGGCGCCCCTCCTCGTCCACGGGAAGCTCCGTGACCTCCCAACCGCGAGCGACGAGCGCGCGGCAGGGGTCGAGGACCGCGGGGTGCTCGGTCGCGACGGTGACGAGATGGCCCGGCTCGGCGGCCGCGTCCGCCAGGCCGAGGATCGCCAGGTTGTTGCTCTCGGTCGCGCCGCTCGTGAAGACGATCTCGCGCGGCTCGGCGGCCCCAAGGAGCTCCGCGAGCCGCTCGCGCGCGAGGTCGACCGCGGCCTCGGCCCGCCAGCCGTAGGCGTGGGTCGTGCTCGCGGCGTTCCCGAACTCCGCCCCCAGATACGGCGCCATCGCTTCGAGCACACGCTCGTCGAGGGGCGTCGTCGCGTGGTGATCCAGGTAGGGCACCGGCCCGCGCGGCACGGAGCCCGCCGGCGGATCGGCGCCGTCGACCGGATCGGCGGCAGCGGGCGGGGTCCCCGGACGATCGGCCACCGGTGTCAGGCGGCGAAGGACTGGCCGCAGCCGCAGGTATTCGACGCGTTCGGGTTCTCGATCTTGAAGCCCGATTCCTGGAGGGTGTCGACGAAATCGAGCACCGAGCCGACGAGGTAGAGCGCGCTCTTCTCGTCGACGATGACCTTCACGCCGTCGATCTCGATCTCGTCGTCGATGTCCCGGACCACGTCGTCGAAGGAGAGCTGGTACTGGAGGCCGGAGCAGCCCCCGCCGATCACCTTCATGCGAAGGCCATGGGTCTCGAGCTTGCCGTCCTCGGAGAGCAGGGTCCGAATCTGCGCGGCCGCCTGGTTCGTCACCTCGATCATCCTGGAACTCCTTCGTCGCGTCGCCGGGCGGAGCCGGCGCACCTCGGGCGATCGGGACCATAGCAGGCCGGCCTCGCCGCATCCGTGCGGGCCGATTCTGGTCCCCCGGGACCGGGAATCAACCCCCTGCCCCCTCTTCGTCCCCGGCGCCGGAAATCCACAGGAAGATCTCGCGGTTGCCCTTGGGGCCCGCGACGGCGCTGTCCACGCGCCCCCGCTCCCGCCGCCCGAGGGCGGCGGCCGCCGCTGCGACCCGGTCGACCGCCTCGGTCCGGAGCGCGTCGTCACGGACCACCCCGCCCTTCCCCACGTGGTCCCGCCCCACTTCGAACTGGGGCTTCACGAGGAGCAGGCAGTCGGCATCCGGCGCGCAGGCGTGGATCGCCGGGAGGATCAGGGCGAGCGAGATGAAGGAGACGTCGACCACGAAGAGGTCGAAGGGTCCCGGGAAGGCGGCGGGATCGAGATGACGCGCGTTGACCCGCTCGTGGACCTCGACGCGCGGGTCGAGGCGGAGGCGCGAATGCATCTGCGAGTGACCGACGTCGATCGCGCACACGTGGGTCGCGCCCCGCTGGAGCAGGCAGTCGGTGAAGCCGCCGGTCGAAGCGCCGACGTCGAGCGCCCGCATCCCCGTCGGATCGAAGCCGAAGTGATCGAGGGCCGAGGCGAGCTTGTCCCCGCCCCGCGAGACGAAGGAACGCGCGCCGCCCTTCAGCCGGACTTCCTTGTCGGCCGCGATCCGCGTGCCGGCCTTGTCGACCCGTTCGTCGTCGACGAGCACCTTGCCGGCGAGGATCAGCGCCTGCGCGGCGCTGCGGCTCTCCGCGAGGCCTTCCCGCACGACGCGCTCGTCGAGTCGCTCTCCTCGAGCCGCGGCAGGCACGAGCGAACGGGCGGGGCTAGTCCGCGGCCGCGACGAGGGCGCGGGCGGCGGCGGCGATGTCCGGCGCAGCGAGGCCGAGGGTCTCGGGGGACTCGCCGTGCTCGATCAGCTTGTCCGGGATCCCGAGGGTCCGGACCGGCGTCTGGATTCCTTCCTCGGCGAAGAGCTCGAGCACCGCGCTCCCGAAGCCGCCCATCGCGCTGTGCTCCTCGATCGTGACGACCGAGCGCACGCGCCGGGCGAGCTCGAGGATCCGTTCGCGATCGAGGGGCTTCACGAAGCGGGCGTTGAGGACGGCGGCCGAGACGCCTTCGTTCGCGAGCTCGCCCGCGGCCTCGACGGCAGGATGGACGGTGTTGCCGATCGCGATCAGCGCGACGTCGTCGCCGTCCCGCAGCAGCTCGGCCTTCCCGAGCGCGATCTCCTTGACGTCGGGATCGAGGGCCACGCCGATCCCGGCGCCGCGCGGGAAGCGGATCGCCGACGGACCGGGGTACTTGATCGCGGTCGCGAGCAGATGCTGGAGCTCGTTCTCGTCCTTCGGGGCCATGACCACCGCGTTCGGCAGCGTCCGCAGGTAGGCGTAGTCGAAGAGGCCCTGGTGGGTCGCTCCGTCCGCGCCGACGAGCCCGGCCCGGTCGAGGGCGAAGGTCACGTCGAGATTCTGCAGGCAGACGTCGTGTACGACCTGGTCGAAGGCACGCTGGAGGAAGGTCGAGTAGATCGCCGCCACGGGCTTCATGCCCTCGGCGGCGAGCCCCGCAGCGAACGTGACCGCGTGCTGCTCGGCGATCCCGACGTCGTAGAAGCGCTTCGGGAGCTTGCGCTGGAACTTGTCGAGCCCGGTCCCGCTCGCCATCGCCGCGGTGATCGCGACGATCCGCTCGTCTTCGCGCGCGAGCCGGATCAGCGTGTCCGAGAAGACGTTCGTGTAGGTCGGCGGCGCCGCCTTCTTGGGCGCGAACTTGCCGCTCTCGACGTCGAACTGACCGACGCCGTGGTACTTGAGCGGGTCCGCCTCGGCGGGCGCGTAGCCGTGGCCCTTCTCGGTCATCGCGTGGATGAGGACGGGGCCCCCGCCGTTCGCGACCATCTCTTTCACGTTCTCCATCGTCTCGAGCACGATGTCCATGCGGTGGCCCTGGATCGGCCCGACGTAGCGGAAGCCGAGGGCCTCGAAGAGCATGCCGGGCGTGAAGAAGGTCTTGACCGACTCCTCGGCCTTGCGGGCCCAGTGGAGCATGTCGCCCGGGAGGCCGTCGAGGAACTCGCGCGCCCAGCCCTTCATGCGACGCACCATCGGCGCCGACAGCTTCCGCGAGAGGTAGGAAGAGAGCGCGCCGACGTTCGGGTCGATCGACATCTCGTTGTCGTTGAGGACGACGATCAGGTTCTTCTCGTCGAGGTGACCGGCGTGGTTCAGGGCCTCGAAGGCCATGCCGGCGGTCATCGAGCCGTCGCCGATCAGCGCGATCACCACGCCGTCCTCGCCCTGATGGAACTTGGCGCGCGCCATGCCGAGCGCCGCCGAGATCGAGGTCCCCGCGTGGCCGGCGCCGAAGTGGTCGTACTCGGATTCGGTCCGGCGCAGGAACTTGGACATGCCCCCGCGCTGACCGATCGTGTCGAAGTCTTCCCGCCGGCCGGTCAGCATCTTGTGCGGGTAGCCCTGGTGGCCGACGTCCAGGATCAGCCGGTCGGTCGGGGTGTCGAAGACGTAGTGGATCGCCGTGATGAGCTCGACTGCGCCGAGACTCGAGGCCAGATGGCCGCCGGTCTGGGACACGCGCGACAGGATCTCCTGGCGGATCTCGGACGCCACCTGCTCGACCTGATCGCGCGGCAGCTTCCGCAGGTCGGAGGGGCACTCGATCCCGTGCAGGTACGGGCGCGGCTCGTTCGCGTCGCTCATCGCTGTGCTCTCCTCTCCAGCCAGGTTCCGGTTCCGCCTCGTCCGCTCATCGTTCTCTCCGGATCGCGAAGCGCGCCAGAGCCCGGAGCGGCTCGGCCGCCTCGCCCCATCCCTCGATCTCCCCGAGCGCGCGGTCGAGCAGCGCCTCGGCCCCGTGCTTCGCGTCGTCGATCCCCTGCAGGCGGAGAATACTCGCTGCTTCGCCCGAGTCCGCATCCAGCAGGTCGTCCGCGATCTGGAAGCCGATGCCGACGTCCCGAGAGAAGCGCTCGAGCGCCTCGCACCGCCTGACGTCGGCCCCCGCGAGCCTCGCTCCGCCTTCGATCGAAGCGCGGAAGAGCGCCGCCGTCTTTCGCGCATGGATGGAGGCGAGGAAGGCCGCTCGGGTTCCCGCGGTCCCACTCGCCTCGCCCTCGGCTTCGAAGGCCAGATCGTCGACCTGTCCGCCGACGAGCCCCGACGCGCCCGAGGATCGGGAGAGCAGACCGACCACGTCGATCCGGCGCTGCGCATCGGCCTGCTCCGCCCCCTGCGCGAGGACCGCGAAGGCCTCGGTCAGGAGCGCGTCGCCGGCCAGGACCGCCGTCGCTTCGTCGAAGGCCTTGTGCACCGTCGGCCGGCCCCGTCGGAAGTCGTCGTCGTCCATGCACGGCAGGTCGTCGTGGATCAACGAGTACGTGTGGACGAGCTCGACCGCGACGCCGAGCGGAAGGGCGACCTCGGCCGGCCCGCCGACCGCTTCGGCGGCGGCGAGGGCCATGACGGGTCGGAGGCGCTTGCCGCCGGGGAAGAGGAGATGCCGCATCGCGCCGGCCAGCGAGGCCGGAATCGCGTCGTCCCCGCTCGCCAGACCGTCGAGACGGGCCTCGATCGCGCGATCGATCAGCGGAATCCGTTCCGCCATGTACGCAGCGACATCCACCGCCTGTCTCCGGCCCGCTCCGGGGCGTCTCCTCGATCGACCCTCAGTCGTCGAGCTCGTCTTCTTCGTCTTCTCGTTCGAAGGGCTCGCTCGCCCATTCGTCGTCCGCGTCGTCGCCGTTCTCCGCGACCAGGATCTCGATCCGCTTCTCGGCCGCCTCGAGCGTCTCCGCACACTGGCGCGAAAGCAGCACACCTTTCTCGAAGAGCGACAGCGCCTCTTCGAGGGGCATCTCCCCCTCTTCCAGGCGGCCGACCGTCGTCTCCAGCTGCTCGAGGGCGCCCTCGAAGGACAGGACCTCGGCCCCTTCCGGGTTCGACGGGGCGGCTTTGCTGCGCTTTGCGGCCATGGGACCTCGATCTCGTAGGACGACTCTAACCGTGGGCCGGGTGCGCGTCAACGCGACATACAGACCGAACCCCTTGGAATCGAAAGGGTTTTTCGCCGCAGCGAATCGTTTCGCCCCGCTTCGCTCAGAGGTCTCCGGGCGCGTCGTCCGCCGGCGCGAGCCGCGTGACCTCGGCTTCGATCGCGCCTTCCGCGAGCTGCACGTCCAGGACGTCCCCGATCGCGACGTCCCGGGCCCGCCGCACGATCCGCCCGTCCTCGCTCCGCCGCGCGAGGGCGTAGCCCCGTCCGAGCACCGCGAGCGGACTCATCGCATCGAGACGCGCGACCAGCTCTCCGACCCGCCGCCTGCGGCGATCGACGTGGCGACGGATCGCCGCGAGCGCCGCGGTCCGGGCGCGCGCCTCCCGCGTCCGGGCGAGGGCGACCCTGGCCTGCGGGCTCCGGGCGTGCAGGACCTCGACCAACCGCTCCACGCGATAGCGCGCCGCATCGAGCTCCGACTCGATCGCGGAGGTCAACCGACGCACGTCGCGGTCCACGAGACGCGCGAGCCCCTCGCCGTCCGGCAGCGCGACCATCGCCGCAGCCGAAGGCGTCGGCGCGCGCACGTCCGCCACCAGGTCCGCGATCGTGACGTCGGTCTCGTGCCCGACGCCCGCGACGACCGGAACCGGGCACTCCGCGATCGCGTGGGCGACGGGTTCCGTGTTGAACGCCCACAGGTCTTCGAGGGAGCCCCCGCCGCGCACGACCAGCACGACGTCGACGTCCTGCGCGCCCGCGACGCGTCGGATCGCTTGCGCCACCTGGGCCGGCGCTTCGTCGCCCTGGACGAGGGTGGGGGCGATCAGGATCGGGATCCCGGGAAAACGGCGCCCCGCGACCTTCAACACGTCGCGCACGGCGGCGCTCGTCGGCGAGGTCACGAGTCCGATCCGCCTCGGGAAGGTCGGAAGGGGCCGCTTGCGTTCTTCGTCGAAGAGCCCGGCCGCCTGGAGGCGCTTGCGCAGCTGCTCGAAGGCGAGCTGGAGGGCGCCGGTGCCCCGGGGCTCGAGGCTTCTCACGACGAGCTGGAGATCGCCTCGCGCCGCGTAGATCGAGACCTCCGCTTCGGCGACGACCTCGAGGCCCTCCTCGAGCTCGAAGGGGACGTTCCGCGCCGCCCCGCGAAAGAGCGCGCAACGGATCTGCGCCTCGTCGTCCTTGAGCGTGAAGTAGGCGTGGCCCGAGCGGGCCGCATGCAGATTGCTGATCTCGCCGACGACGAAGACCCGACCCACCCGCTGCTCGAGCAGGCCCTGGATCCCGCGGAGCAGCTGCCCCACGCCGAGCAGCCGCGGCTCGCGGCGTCTCGGTCGCATCGCCCCCACCTCGCTCGTCACGAGTCCTCGGCAGCCGCCACGGTCGAGCCCTCGCCCGCTTCGCCGCCCCGCTCCTCGCGCTGCCGGCGCAGGTCCTCGAAGTAGGTCCAGCTCTTGAGCACCTCGACCGCGCGCGCCAGCTGGACGTCGACCTCTTCTTCCTCGCCCTCTCCGGGGATGCTCAGCCCCTCCTCCGGCGCGGCGTCGTCGTCCGAGGACTGGTCGTGCTCGAGGATCCGGGTCGGAGGCGCGCCGCCGCCATCGAGCTCGGTCGCGTCCTGCTGGGTGAAGTGGCCGCGCAGGTCCTTCTCGCGCATGCGACGACGGCGCGGCAGCGGATTGCCGCTCGCGTCGCCGCGCTGGACGACGAGGTCGGGCTGGATGCCGACCTCCTGGATCGAGCGTCCCGCCGGCGTGTAGTAGAGCGCCGTCGTGATCCGCAGGCACGCCCCCCCGTCGAGGTCGTAGATCGTCTGCACGGAGCCCTTGCCGAAGGTCGGCACACCGAGCACGAGGGCCCGGTGATGATCCTGGAGGGCACCCGCCACGATCTCGGACGCGCTCGCGCTTCCTTCGTTCACGAGGACGACGACGGGATAGTCCGGCTCGCGGGTCGCCGCGCCGGCCGGGAACTCGGTCCGCTCCCGCTCGTCCCGCCCCTGGGTGTAGACGACGAGGCCTTCGCCGAGCCAGGCGTCGGCGACCTCGACCGCCTGGTTCAGGAGACCGCCCGGGTTGTCACGCAGGTCGAGGACGAGCCCCTCGAGCGGGGCCTCGTTCGCTTCGCGCAGCGCCTCGAGGCTCCTTCGAACGTCGCGTCCGGTCCGCTCCTGGAAGGAAGCGATCTTCAGGTGCCCGATCCCGGGCTCGACCATCTCGTCCCGGACCGAAGCGACCTTCACGGTGTCGCGCTCGATCTCGTAGAGCCGGGGCTCCGCCTGTCCTTCGCGAAGGACGTAGATCGAGATCGTCGTCCCGCGCTTTCCGCGCATGAGCGACACCGCTTCGACCAGGCTCATCTCCGTGGTGCCACGGCAGTCCTCGGTCCAGTCCGACGGCTTCTCGGTCGGGCAGATGGCCGTGATCCGGTCCCGCGCCTGGATCCCCGCCCGGGAGGCCGGCGTTCCCTCGATCGGCGCGACGACTTCGATGAACGCGCCGCTCGCCTTCGAGATCTCGATCCCGATCCCGTGGAACTCGCCGCGGGTCTCGGTCTTCATGTCGTTGCAGGCTTCGGGGGTCATGAACGCGGAGTGCGGATCGAGATCCTCGAGGATCCCCTTCATCGCCGACTCCATCAGGGCGTGCTCATCGACCTCCTCGACGTAGTGACTGCGCACGCGTTCGAGCACGCTCGTGAAGACGGCGAGGTCTTCGTAGCGCTGGGCGCGCTTGTCGCGTTCCTCGTCCGCCCGCGCGGGTGCGTGGGGCAGCGCGATCGCCACCAGGACGAGCGCGCCGAAGACGGATCGCAGGCGCAGGGCCAGCCCGCCGCAGGTCGGGTGGGTGGACGGTCGCTCGTTCACGTCGGGTCCTCATGACACCGTCGGGCGGGAAGGCCCTTCACGGGTCGCTGTCGGGGGGTCGTCCGGTTCGGACGAAGCCGAGACGGTAGCAGTTCCGCTCAAGCCCTCGGATCGAGCAGCCAGGGCTCCGGATCCACGGGTTGGCCGTTCTCACGAAGCTCGAAGTAGAGGCTCGGGCCGTAGAGGGAGCCGGTCTCGCCGACGGTGCCCAGGGGCTCGCCCTCTTCGATCGGCGTGCCCACCTTCACGTGGATCTCGTCGAGGTGGCCGGAGATCGTGTGGAAGCCGTCCCCATGGTCGACGATCACGATCCGGCCGTAGCCGCGGAACCAGCCGGCGAATCGGACCAGGCCGGGCGCGACGGCGAGCACGCGCTCGCCGGCGTCGGCGCCGAAGTCGATGCCGCTCCGGAACGTCGTGGTCTTGAACTCGGGGTCGACGACCTTGCCGAAGCGTTCGATGACCGAGGCGACGACCGGCGGCGCGAGCTTGCCCTTGCGCTCGCGGAAGCCCTCGCCGACCCCACCGCTCGACGCGCGCGATCCGAGGGTCCGGATCGTTTCTTCGAGGGCCTGGGCCGCCTGCTCGAGCTCGAGGAGGAGCCGACGCTCGGTCGTCCGATCCGCGCGCACCCGCGTCAGGATGACGCCCTTCTCCTTGCGTTCGCCGGCTAGCTGCTTCGCGTGGCCGGCGAGACGCTCGTCCGCAGCGCGCCGTTCCTCGAGCGCCACCCGTTCCTTCGTCTCGACTGCTTCGAGGCGGTCGCGCTCCTCCGCGTGCCGCGTGACGAGGGCCGCATCGTGTCGGACGAGGACCCGGAGCGCACTCGCACGGCTGAGCATCTCGGGCAGGGACGCCGACGAGAAGAGCACCCGCACGGGCCCGAGCTCGCCGCCGCGGTAGAGCGCGACGGCCCGGGCGGAGAGCGCACGCTGGGTCGACGCGAGCGAGCGCTTCGCCTTCTGGAGGTCCGGTCCGAGCGCGTCGACCCGCGCCTGGGCCGCGGCGACGTCGCGACGTGCCTGGTCCCGCTCGCGAATGACCTCGGTCAGCCGGCGGTCGACCTCCTCGAGCTGCTCGAGCAGCGCCCGCTCGTCCGCCTCGTGACTGGTCACGCGCTCCCGACTGTCCTCGATCCGGTCGCGGAGCGCGTCGAGCTCGTCCTGGCGATCCTGCGCCGAGGCGGCCGTCGCGACGAGGAGGGCGACCGAGAGGCCGAGCGCGAACCCGACCGCCCGCGTGCGCGAAGAGGACGCCGGCCGGCTCACGACTCGCCGCGCCAACCCGCGAGCGCCGTCATCGCGCCGAGCAGACCGAGCCCCGCACCGGAGGCGACGAGCGAGAGCGACTCGCTCCAGGTGAAGAACGAGAGCTCGGCGCGCCCCACGAGCAGCTCGAGCCCGTAGCGCAGCTGCGGCAACAGGAGCTCGTACCCGCCGAAGACGATCATGAGCGCGAGCAGGCCCCCGAGCATCCCCTGGAGCGTCCCTTCGAGGAGGAAGGGCACGCGAACGAAGGTCCGGCTCGCGCCGACCAGCGCCAGGATGTCGAGCTCGTCTCGTCGGGCGTAGAAGGCGAGCCGGATCGTGTTCGCGACGATCAGGAGCGCCGCGAGACCGAGGACGAGGCCGATGCCCCAGGCCGCGCCCCGGATCAGCGCGACGGCGCGGGTATAGCCCTCGATCCATTCCTCTCCGTGGGCCAGCTCCTCGATCCCAGGCAGGTCTTCGAGGGCCGTGCGCAGGATCGCGAGGGACTCGCCGGTGCGCGCGTCGGGGCGGAGCTCGATCTCCAGGGAGGCGGGCAGCGGGTTCTCGTCCAGGCCTTCGAGGAGTGCGCCGCCACCGGCGATGCGCTCGAAGCGCTCGAGCGCTTCCTCCTTCGTCACCACGATGACGGACGCGACCCCGGGCGCGCCCGCGACCCGCTCGGCGAGATCCGGCAGCTCGGCCTCGGGCAGGTCGCCGTCGAGATAGGCGGTCAGCTGGAGCTCGGCGCCGAAGTCGTCGAGGATCCCCGTCATGTTCGCGACCAGGAGCGAAGCACTCCCCACGAGCACGAGCACCACGGCGATCGTGAACACCGCGAGCAGGCTCGTGGTGCTCGCCTGCCGAACCCCGCGCAGGGCGTTCGCGAACATCACCCGGAGCAGGACCAGGACCCGACTCATGGGCCGCTCCCGATTCCCGCGGTCGCCGCGGGCTGGTCCTCGGCGATCCGCCCGTTCTCGAGACGGAGCATCCGCTTGCCGTAGCGGTCGATGAGCGAGTGATCGTGGGTCGCGACGATGACCGTCGTTCCGCGCGTCGCCGCCGCCACGATCAGATCCATGATCTCGATCGTGAGCTCGGGATCGAGATTTCCGGTCGGCTCGTCGGCGAGCAGGATCTCCGGCTCGTTCACGAGCGCCCGGGCGAGCGCGACGCGCTGCTGCTCGCCGCCGGACAGCGACTTCGGATGGTGGAAGCGCCGGTGCTGCAGGCCGACGGACTTGAGCAGCTGGAACACGCGGGTTCGCGCCTCACGACGGGGCGTTCCGATGACGTCGAGGGCGAGCCGGACGTTCTCCTCGACGGTCCGGTCGTCGAGCAGCTTGAAGTCCTGGAAGACGACGCCCACACGGCGACGCAGGGCGGGCACGGCCCCGGCCCCGAGCCGCGCGACGTTCCGACCGAGCACGAGGATCTGTCCCTCGGAGGGCTCGGTGGCCGCGAAGATCAGCTCGAGCAGCGTCGTCTTGCCCGCACCGGAAGCCCCGGTCAGGAAGACGAACTCGCCTCGACGCACCTCGAGCGAGACGTCGTGCAGCGCGTACTGCCCGGCCATATACGACTTCGACACGTGGTACATGCGGACCGGCGGCTCGCCGGCCGGATTGGTCACCCTGCGTCTCAAGGAGCGCTCGCTTGGGGCTCTGCGGGGGGTGGGGTCGGTCCGAAGCGGACCGGGAGAGATTCGCACAGAACGCTGCGCGCGGCCCGTCCGCCGGCCGAGACCGGGGGGTCGGCGCGGTGCGCCGCGCGAGGTGGAGGCGCTAGGACTTCGTGGAGCGCTTCCGCTTGCGCGCGTTCTCGACCAGGTAGTCGAGAACGACTTCGTCGAGGGGCTTCTCGCTGACGGAGCGATCTCCGAACACGCGAGACAGACGAGAAGACGCGCCCGGCGTCTCCGGCCCGGTCGGTTCGGCTTCGATCCGCGTCGGTTCCGCCATGGGCGGCACCGTCGTCCCGGTCGGCGTCGGCTCCGCAGCGACCGCCGGGGGCGGCTCCTCTTCCGTCACCGCGGGCGGCTCGGCGGAGCCGGCCTCGGCCGCGGCCCTGAACACGTCCGGTCCCATGCGCTGCTCGATCGCCGCGTCGTGCTCACCCCGGGAGAGCTGCTTCAGCATCGACTTGTGGAGGCCTTCCATCAGCTTGCGGATGGCCTCCTCGAGCCCGTCGCCATCCTTCTCGGCGAGGAAGTCGGAGTAGTCGCGCTTCTCGCTGGCCATGATGTTCCCACCGTGGAACAGGTGGGTGATCACGTGGGGGTTCTCCAGGCCGGAATCTTCGGTCTGGACGTGGAAGAGCACGCCCCTGTAGCGAAAATTCGTATTGAAGCCCGACAGCATCGCGAGTCGACGCCCCCTTCGATTCGACGCGTTCCCGCCGCTGCGGGAGCACGAAGATAGCCGCCGCCCGATCGTGGCCACGAGCGGACGCCCCGCGACCGGAAAGCCGGACGCAGGTCTCCCCCTTATCGGGTGGCCGCGCGGCAACCTGTACGGCCTGCGGGGCCGAGGGCGGGCATCGCCGAAAGGACCGGCGAATCGCAGGCATTTCCCCGCATCTCAGGGCAGCCACGGCCCGCTCGTCCCGCCGAAACGACGACGCGACCGGAGGAGGTCTCCGCCGGCCGCGTCCCCGCCACGATCGGGCGCGGAGCAGGAACGCAACGATGGCCAGCGACGGCTGGCATCGGCTCCGCTTCGGCGTCCCGTCCGCGTCCCCGGCCGACGCCTACGTGAGGACCTCGGCGAACGTCTCCTCGTTGAAGCCGACGAGGGTCGTCTTCCCGACGCGCATCGTCGGGGCGCGCAGGTTGCCGGTCGGGCCGAGCATCTTCGCCGCGACTTCGCCGACGTCCGCCGACTTCATGTCGAAGACGTCGAGCTTCTTGCCTTTCGCGACGTAGACCTTCGAGGATTCCTTGGCGATCGCCTTCGCGTCGCTCTCGCCGAGCTTGCGGCTCGCCGGGATCTCCTCCTTCACGTCGATCTTCTTGGCGTCCAGGAACTTGGACGCTTTGGTGCAGCTCGTTCAACCCTTGCGGAAATAGTACCAGTCGACCTTCTTGGCCATGTTCATCCCTCGCGGTGCGCGGACTCGACGCGCCGCCGTGATGCGCTCGCCACCAGACGCAGCGGGCGCTTCGCGGCGGCGGCGATCGCGCCGTTCGTTGCGGCGCGCGACCGGAGAACGGCCCCGATCGCGCGCCCAGAGACTACCGGCGGAAGTCCCCACCGGCTTCCCCAGGATCGCGTGAGACCGGACGACCGGCCGTACCGAGCCCTGCGAGCCCGAGCGCCATGAGGAGCCCGGTCCCCGGTTCGGGGATCACGGCGAAGGACGCTTCTCCTGGCGTCGGATCCGAGAGCAACACGAAGTCTGCCGCGTTGTCGTCGGTATCCAGGTTCGCGAACCGGCGTGCCAGGCTCTCCCCGGCCGCGCCGTCCGGCGCGGCCGTGCCCTCCCCCGCGAAGATCTCGTCCGGACCGAACACCCCGTAGCCGAGCGCATCCCGGAAGCCCGAGGTCTCGTCGCGCAGGACGACGCTGTCGGGTCCGTTCTGGAAGTCGAAGTTCGCGAGCAGGTCCGCGTTCGCGACGGCCGTCGTTCCGTCCGAGAAGCGGTCCGCCAGGACGAAGAGTCCGTCCGCACCGATCGCCCCGCTCAACGCGATCGACGGACCGACCGCACCGTTGCTGCCGTTCACGCCGTCGACCCACCATCCGTCGAGCGCGAAGCCCGCGGGACCGGAGAGCTCGACGAAGACCGCACCGTCGTCGCTGCCCGGTGCGTCGTAGTAGACCTCCGAGAGGAGCGGCGTCGCCGCGGCGGAACCGGCCGAGAGGAGCAGGGCCAGGAAGGCGATCCGCGCGAGGCGGACCGTGGGGATTCGAGAGAGGTTTCGTTGCGTCATTCGAGTGCTGGACCTCGGATCTCGGGACCGTGGTTCGGAGATGAAGGCAGGAGAGCCGGGGGCGCGTGGTCGCGCTGCCACTCGGAGAGCCAGCCGCCGGTCCACGCGTCGAGCCCCGCGGCGAGCTCCGCCGCGCGCAGCCGGAGCTTTGCCGGCTCACCGGGCTCGAAGGGGCCGCCAGAGGCGAGGCGCGCGCGGATCCGCGCGCGCTCGAAGTAGAGCTGGTGGATCTCGTCGCTCACGTCGTCGCGTAGCGCCAGGACCTGCCGGAGCTCGCGAGAGAGATCGACGCTGTCCTCGGGGTAGGCCACGTCTGCGAGGCGCCAGTCGAGCTGGATCGAAGCCTCGAAGCCCGTCGTCCGGTCGCGCGTCCGATCGAAGAGCCGCCGATAGTCGCCGGAGACGAAGGCCTGATCGGCGAACCTGCGGTCGTCGCGGTCGAAGTCCGCTCCGAACCGGAGTCCGAGCTCGGGCCACCAGCCTCGCCGCGCCAGCCCCGACCGAAGGGCACGGTCCCGTTCGGACTCGAGCCCCGCCCGCGCGAGGGCCCGTCGGCGAAGCGAAGCGACGGGCGGGTCCGCGGGAATCGCCGGACCGTCGTCGCGAGCACCCGGAGGAGAGGCGGGCGGGCCGTCCCCGGCGGTTCGCGGCGCGGGAACACCCTGCAGATGGACACCCGAGCGACAGAGCGCGATCCCGGCCCCCGCCCCCGATCCGACGTCGAGATCGAAGCAGGGCTGGGCCCCGGGCTCCGGCCCGACCCGCTCGAACCGGCCAGCCGGATCGTCGCCGCGGAAGAGGCCCCGATCCGTGGCGAGGAAGACGCCTTCCGCGGACCAGGCGAGCCGGCGCGCGAGCGCCCCGGGCGCGAGCGCGGGACGGTGCTGCTGCCAGACCGGCCCCCGCGCCGAACCGTCGGTGACGGCGAGCGCGTCGGGGTACAGCACGACGAGCGACGCCCCATCGGCGCCGGCGACGAGATCCACGGCGGTCGCGTCGCTTCGAGGTCGCGGCAGGGGCAGCCAATCGCGTCGCAGGACCCGCAACCCGGCGTCGGTCGCGAGCCCTTCGACCCGCTCGAAGCCGACGGGACCGAGCAGCCAGAGCACGCGGCGATCGGTCCCATCGAAGGCGTCGGAGAACCTTCGAAACGCGACCTGCTCGACACTCCGCAAGGTCCCCGCCCCGTCGAGGGGCTGGAAGATCCGCCCCTTCGTCGACCAGTAGGCGCCGGCCCCGGTCGCGACCAGCAGCCCCGCGCCGCTTCCCACGATCCGGCGGATCTCCGAAGCGCCCGCATCTCCGCGCAGCGCTCGCCGGCGGGGACGATCGCCGGGCTCCCAGCGGAAGAGCCCCGAACGCGTTCCGATCCAGAGCGAAGCCCCGGGGCCGAACGCGAGATCCTGAACGTCCTCGAGCGCGGCCCGCTCGACGGCGCCGTCCGCGTCTTCGCGACGCCACCAGACGCTCCCCCCCGCCGCGACGGCCCAGCCGTGATCCGCCGTGCCCGCCACCGCGACCTGCGGCTCGGCCGGACGTGCGCCCCATGTCGCGGGTCGCCATCCGGTCGCGGCGAGCGCGACCGCAGGCAGGCTCGTCGCAGCGACGACCAGCAGCACGCCGCACGCACTCGCCCACCGACCCGCGCGGCGTCGACGCCCTCGTCTCTCGAAGATCCCGACATGCATGGGCGCTCCTATCGCAAACGCCATGCCGGCGTCCCGTCGCGCTCAGCGCGGCCTCACCCGAGGCGGCGCCCCGTGGTTCACGTCGCCGCGGTGGACCCGATTTCACGTTTGGAGACGCGCACTTGACGCAGGCCCGGGGGTCGCGAAGAATCGCCCCACATGACCTCCCCGGAACGACCCACGCGCGCGCGGCGCTCGGCTCCGCGCGGCCTCGCCGCGCTGCTGACACCGCTGTGGATGGCCTGCGCGGCGGGAGGCGAGAGCGCTCCGATTCCGACCGACCCGGCCGCGCGGGAAGCCGAGATCGCGGCGCTCGAGGCGCGCGTCGAGCGCGACCGGCAGACCCTCGCCGGGATGGTGACCACGCCCCGGGACCTCGAGGCCGCCCCCTTCCACGAGGACGCGGATCTCCGCGAGGTCGCCGAGCGGCTGACGAGCGATGCGGATCGCCTCGAGCGACTCCGCGGCGAGCGTCCGGACACGGGGGACGCCCAGTGAGTACGCCGATCGTCGTGCTCGCCGGAGGAGTGGGCGCGGCGCGCTACCTCCGCGGCGTCGTGCGCGCCGTCGCGCCCGAGGACGTGACCGTCGTCGTGAACACCGGCGACGACCGCTCGTTCTACGGGGTCCACGTGTCGCCGGACCTCGACATCGTGACCTACACCCTCGCGGACCGGATCGATCCCGAGCGCGGCTTCGGGCTCGCCGGCGACACCTACCGCCTCGTCGATCGGCTCGCGGAGCTCGGCCACGAAGCCTGGTTCCGGCTCGGCGACGCCGATTATGCGAACTGCCTCCACCGGACACTCCGCCTCGCGGAAGGCGCCGGTCTCGACGAAGTCACGGACGAGCTGCGCCGGGACCTCGGACTGACACTCCGGCTGCTCCCCATGTCGAACGACCCGTGCCCGACGCGGGTCGAGCTCTGCGGCGGGACCTCGATCCATTTCGAGGAGTACCTCGTGCGGGACGGCGCGCCGACGGATGTCGAGGCCGTCGACCTCTCCGCCGCCCGCGCTGCGTCGCCCGCACCGGGCGTCCTCGAGGCGATCGCGCAGGCGGAGACCCTCCTCGTCTGCCCGAGCAACCCGATCGTCTCCATCGGACCGATCCTGGCCGTGCCCGGGATCCGGGAAGCCCTCGACGCGTCTTTGGCGCCGATCGTGGCCGTGTCTCCGATCGTGAGCGGGGCACCGATCAAGGGCCCCGCGCACACCCTCCTGCGCGCTCTCGGAGTCGAGGTCTCGGCCCTCGGCGTCGCGCAGTTCTACGCGGAGTGGATCGACGGGTTCGTCTTCGACGAGCGCGACGCGGCGCTGCTCCCGGAGATCGAGGCCCTCGGGCTCGCGGCCACGGCGGTCGACACGATGATGATCGACCCGATGGTCTCCGAGTCGGTGGCCCGGGCCGCGCTCGGCGTGGCGGACCGGCTGCGATGACGACGGCGCTGATCCCGGTCAAGAATCTCGAGGACAGCAAGTCCCGGCTCCTGTCCCGGCTCCCGGACGGACTGCGGCGACGGCTCACGCTCGCGATGCTCGAAGACCTGATCGCGGCCCTCGCCGCGACCCCCGGGATCGACCGGATCGCGGTCACGACCCCGGACGACACGGTCGCGAACCACGCGCGCGCCGCGGGCGCCGAAGTGCTGCTGCGCCCGGAGCCCGGACTGAACGCCGCCCTCGAGGACGGGCGCGAACGGCTCTGCGAGGAAGGCGAAGACCTGCTCTTCGTACTGGGCGACGTGGCCGGCGCCCTCGCCAGCGACTTCACCCGCCTGCTCGAGGCGGCGGACGGCGAAGCGCCCGGCGTCTGGCTCGCGCCCTCCGCGGACGGGGGCACCTCCGCCCTGCTCCATCATCCCGCCGGACTGATCCCCTGCTGCTTCGGCCCCGACAGCGCGAAACGACACGGCGAGGCCGCGGCCGACGCAGGCGTTCCGATCCACGAGCTCGCCCTGCCCTCCCTCGCGATCGATCTCGATCAGCCCGAGGACCTCGACGACTTCCTCGCGACGGAAGGCGGCGGCGCGCGGACCCGCAGGCTCCTGCGCGAGGCCGCCGACGGAGTCGATGATGTCTGACGCGAATCGGGCGCACTGATGGAGTCGACGATGTCTGACACGCCCGAGGCGATCCGCCTCGTGCCGATCCCGGGTCTGCCCGAGGTCGAGCCGGGAACCGATCTCGCCGCGATGATCCGCGAGGCCGCCGACGCAGCGGGGGTCACGCTCGACGGGAACGTCGTCGTGATCGCGCAGAAGATCGTGTCCAAAGCGGAAGGACGGCTGATCCGCCTCTCGGACGTCACGCCGGGAGACGAAGCGAAGGAGATCGCCGCGGACCACGACCGCGATCCGCGCCAGGTGCAGATCGTGCTCGACGAGAGCACGCGCATCGTGCGTCGCGGCAACAACGTCCTGATCTGCGAGACGAAGCACGGCTTCGTCTGCGCGAATGCCGGCGTCGATCTCTCGAACGCACCGGGCGAGGACATCGCCGTCCTCCTGCCCGTCGACCCCGACGCCTCGGCCCGGCGCCTCCACGAGGCGCTGTCGACGAACGGCCGCCACACCCCGGTCGTCATCACCGACACCTTCGGCCGCCCCTGGCGCGACGGTCTCGTCGACGTCGCGCTCGGCTCCGCGGGACTCGCGCCGCTCAAGGACGACCGGGGCTCGCGGGACCGCGTCGGACGCGAGCTGCTCGTGACCCAGCCGGCGACCGCGGATCAGCTGGCCGCCGCGGCGGGCCTGCTCATGCTGAAGAGCGCGGGGATCCCTGTCGTCGTGGTCGAAGGCTTCCCGATCGAAGGAGACGGCGCCGTCGCGGATCTGCTCCGCGACCCGGCGACGGATCTCTTCCGTTAGGCGTCGCTCGAACCGTCGCCGGCGGGCGGCGCGGGCACGTCGGGCGGCGCCTCTTCCGACCGGTCCCCGAAGCGCTCCGGATACGCGAACTCGAAGCACGTCCTCCAGACGACGTCGAGGCCCTCTCCCTTCTGCGAGGAGGTCGCGATCGGCTTCCCGAAGCCCTCGCCGATCGAGGCGCGAAGCTTCTTCACGGCCTCCTTGCGCTTCATGAGCTTCAGCTTGTCGGTCTTCGTGAGCACGATCCGGCCGGGGACGTCCTGCTCGGCGAGCCACTCGAGCAGCAGCGCCTCGTCCTCGCTCCAGCTGCGCCGCACGTCCTGCAGGACCATCGCCAGGCACAGGGACTCCCGCCGAGTGAGGTAGCCCTCGGCGAGGCGCTGCCAGCTCGCGCGCTCCTTGCGCGAGACCTTCGCCCAGCCGTAGCCGGGGAGGTCGACGAGTCCGATCTCACCCCGATCGGTCCGGATGCGGAAGAGCACGAGCTCGCGGGTCTTGCCCGGCGTGCTGCTCGTGCGCGCGAGCTTCCGCCGACGCGCCAGCGCGTTCAGCAGACTCGACTTGCCGACGTTCGAACGCCCCAGGAAGGCCACTTCCGGCAGGCCCGACTCGGGCAGCTTCTCGACGCGCGGCGCCGAAGCGATCAGCTCCGCATCGAGGATCTTCATGCGCCCTCCTTTCGGCCCGCGCGTCGGGCCTCGAGGAAGGGGGCCATCCGATCGAGGGCCATCTCGATCGTCTCGCGTGCGAGCGCGTAACAGAAGCGCAATCGCCCTTCGGCCGCCTCTCCGAAATCGATGCCCGGCGTGCACCCGACGTGGGCCTGCTCGAGGAGCTCGAACGCGAGCGCCCGCGAGTCCTCGCCGAAAGCGCGCGCATCCGCCAGGACGTAGAAGGCGCCCTCGGGCTCCCGCTCGATCCCGAAGCCGAGCTCGCGGAGCCCGTCGACGAGCAGGCGCCGGCGATCCGCGCACGCGTCGAGGAGCGCTGCGCTCATCTCCGCCCCCTCGGAGAGGGCCGCGATCCCCGCGTGCTGCACGAAGCTGCTCGCGGAGATGAAGAGATTCTGCTGCAGGATCTGGAGACGTCGCATCGCCGCCTCGGGCGCCACCACCCAGCCGAGCCGGAACCCCGTCATCGCGTATCGCTTCGAGAAGCCGTCCAGCACGAAGGCCTCCGGGGACACGGACAGGGCCGACGTCGTCCGCGCGCCGTCGTAGACGAGGCCATCGTAGATCTCGTCGGAGACGAGGGCGGGCCCCAGGCCGGCCAGGGCCTCCATGACTTCCGGGGGCTGCACGGCGCCGGTCGGATTGGCGGGAGAGCCCACGACGATCGCCTTCGTCCGCGGCGTGATCGCCGCGCGGACGCGCTCGGGATCGATGTGCCAGCCCGCCGCGGCCTCGGTCTCCACGAAGACGGGGACGCCCCCGCAGAAGCGAACGAAGTTCGGGTAGCAGGGATAGTGGGGCGTCGGCACGATCACCTCGTCCCCCGGATCCACGAGGCAGGCGAAGACGAGGGTCATCGCGCTCGAGGTGCCCTGGGTCACCAGCACCCGCTCGGGATCGACCGAGACGCCGAATCGACGGTCGAGGTCGGCCCCGATGGCGAGGCGCAGCTCCCAGAGGCCGCGACTGTCGGTGTAGTTCGTGTCGTCCCGGGCGAGGGCCTCGGTGACCGCCCGGTTCGCGGCCTCCGGCGGGGCGAACTCGGGCTCCCCGATCTCGAGGTGGGCGACGGAGATTCCGTCCCGCTCGAGCTCCGCGGCGCGCTCGAGGACCTCCATCGCGAGGAACGGGGTAAGCGACTCGGCCCGGGCGCTCCAGCGGCGATCGGCGGGCGGACCCGGCGGGGACGTGGCAGGGGACGGGCTCATGCCCCCCGGTTAGCCCGGCGACTCGGGGGCGTCAAGGCATCCAATCGTC